>Ga0310697_10000546_pt1 | contig 49589 bp, 45 predicted proteins | sample 172DNAGHGlowgp2_FD_203883 | JGI IMG/M metagenome (GOLD analysis project Ga0310697, IMG submission 203883) | Sheep rumen microbial communities from Palmerston North, Manawatu-Wanganui, New Zealand - 1728 DNA GHGlow gp2 (v2) (version 2) | ecosystem: Host-associated > Mammals > Digestive system >...
GCCAAATAATTGTTGCTTTTCTTTTTTTATTGAAAACTTATTTGTACTTTTGCATATTATCCAATAAGAAAAGGAATCTTAGAGACAAATATAAAAGCTCAGATGACAGAGAAGCAAATGGCTACGGTGGTGGTAAGCCCCTGGCGAAAATCCTCGAGGAACAGGCAGACATCTACTCCTTCATCCTCTACAACATGGGGCTGAAGTTCAAATAAAAGGCAAAAAAATAAATCCCCGTCACTGGGGATTTATTTTTTCCATATCCAATCGTCTGCATTTATCCCTCGTCCGACGGACCAGGGGTATTACCCTCAGGCGCGGGCTCCGGCTCCTCGCCGCCGGCAGACTTCGACATGGCGTGGGAATGGGATTCTGTTGCTCATTGTATAAAAATAAAAAGACCCGCACATTTGAGCATCGTGGAGAGGCTTGGCGGGTTCTAGTGGGTGCAAAGGTAGTGCTTTTTATTGAATCGACCAAACTTTTTTTGAAGAAAAAAGCGGTGAGCACCAGCTTTTAGAATAAAAGCAGCCTAAGAAATCCCCTTTTTGCCTCAAAGTGTTACCTCATCCTTTCTTTTCCCTACCTATTAAATTAATATGAACCAAAGATTACCTGTCTGGCGACACATAAACATTAGATAATCCGTTCACACTCGACATAGCAAAAGTAAACTATTGTTTTGCTCTCGCTTAATCACGGATTTGGTACGATTGACAATCAGAAATTCTGTCCATAGTTGACTACCGTATAAAGTGCAAACAACTGATACAAAAACGACTTGCATATTCAATGGCTGTAGCAGCTTGAAGAATGTAAATCGAGGAGGCCATGGGCATAGACCCGACAGAGGGTGATGGCGGTACTGACTATGAAACATGCCACCTTTCGCGACGATATCTGGCACCTTTCGTGGCGTGCTTTTTGCGTGCTTATTTTGGCGATTTATTTGCACAGGTCCTGTTTTCTTCGTAACTTTGCAGCGGAATTTGGAAACGCTTATGAAGATAGGATTCTTACAACAGCACAACGTAGCCGACACGAAGCAGAACCTGCTGCGGCTGGCCGAGGGCATCAGCGACCTCGCCAAACGAGGTGCAGAACTCATCGTGCTGCAGGAACTGCACAACTCGCTCTACTTCTGTCAGGTGGAGGATGTCAACAACTTCGACCTGGCAGAACCCATACCAGGACCGTCAACAGCGTTCTTCGGCGAACTGGCCAAGCAACTGGGCGTGGTCATCGTGACTTCGCTCTTCGAGCGCCGTGCGCCAGGGCTGTACCATAACACGGCCGTGGTACTGGAGAAAGACGGCTCGATAGCAGGCAAATACCGCAAGATGCACATTCCCGACGACCCCGGCTACTACGAGAAATTCTACTTCACACCAGGCGATCTGGGCTTCAAGCCCATACAAACCAGCGTCGGCCGTCTGGGCGTGCTGGTGTGCTGGGACCAGTGGTACCCCGAGGCAGCACGGCTCATGGCGCTGCAGGGTGCTGAACTGCTGATATACCCCACCGCCATCGGTTACGACCCGAACGACACACCCGAGGAGCAGGAACGCCAGCGCATGGCGTGGCAGACCGTACAGCGCGGACATGCCGTAGCCAACGGACTGCACGTCATCACCGTGAACCGCGTGGGGAATGAAGAATGTGCGGTAGCAAACTCTACACTCTCAACTCTCAACACTCAACTTTTCTGGGGCACATCGTTCGTGGCAGGCCCTCAAGGGGAGTTGCTCTACGAGGCATCCAAGGACGAAGAGGAAAGCATCATTGTGGAGATTGACCTGGGACGCAGCGAACAGGTGCGCCGCTGGTGGCCCTTTCTGCGCGACCGCCGCATAGACGAATACGGAGAGATAACAAAACGATACATAGACTTAAGAAATGAGTAACCTGAGATTCCAAGTGGTTGAGGAGGCCTTCAAGAAGAAGCCACTCGATGTGAAGACACCTGCGGAGCGTCCGTCGGAATATTTTGGCAAGTATGTGTTCACCCGCGAGAAGATGCACCACTACCTTCCTGCCGACATCTACGAGAAGATGATTGACGTCATGGACAACGGCGCACGGCTCGACCGTTCCATTGCCGATGCCGTGGCCGATGGTATGAAACAGTGGGCACTGGAGATGGGCGTGACGCACTACACGCACTGGTTCCAGCCACTGACCGAGGGCACGGCCGAGAAGCACGACGCCTTCGTGGAGTGGGACGACGACCAGGCTCCAACGAAGTTCAAGGGTGGCATGATCGAGAAGTTCTCGGGCAAGCTGCTCGTCCAGCAGGAGCCCGACGCCAGTTCGTTCCCCAGCGGCGGCATCCGCAACACGTTCGAGGCACGAGGCTACTCTGCCTGGGACCCTACCAGTCCGGTCTTCATCATCGACGACACGCTGTGTATTCCCACCATCTTCATAGCCTACACCGGCGAGGCACTTGACTACAAGGCCCCCCTGCTGCGCTCGCTACATGCCGTTGACAGGGCTGCCACAGAGGTGTGCCAGTACTTCTACCCCGAAGTCAGGAAGGTGACCGTCAACCTGGGCTGGGAACAGGAATACTTCCTCGTGGACGAAGGACTCTACTCCGCCCGCCCTGACCTGCTGATGACCGGCCGTACGCTGATGGGCCACGAGAGTGCCAAGAACCAGCAGATGGACGACCACTACTTCGGCACCATACCCGACCGTGTGCAGGCATTCATGAAGGACCTGGAGATTCAGGCCCTGGAACTGGCCATTCCTGTTAAGACACGCCATAACGAGGTGGCTCCCAACCAGTTCGAGCTGGCACCCATCTACGAGGAGTGCAACCTGGCGGTCGATCATAACATGCTGCTCATGTCGCTCATGAAAAAGGTAGCCCGCAAGCACGGATTCCGCGTGCTGCTGCACGAAAAACCTTTCGACGGCATCAACGGCAGCGGCAAGCATAACAACTGGAGCCTCTCGACCGATACCGGCGTGCTGCTGCATGCACCGGGCAACACGGTAGAGGAGAACCTGCGCTTCATCACCTTCATCGTGGAGACGCTGATGGCCGTCTATCGTCATAACGGACTGCTGAAGGCCAGCATCATGAGTGCCACCAACGCCCACCGACTGGGCGGCAACGAGGCTCCGCCAGCCATTATCTCCTCGTTCCTGGGCAAGTACGTCTCCGACCTGCTCGACAGGATAGAGCAGACCACCGACCTCAATCCGCAGACTGCCAAGCACTCTCGTGAGATTGACATACCGCAGATTCCCGACCTCATCGTCGATAATACCGACCGCAACCGCACATCGCCCTTTGCCTTCACTGGCAACCGCTTCGAGTTCCGCGCTCCTGGCTCCAGCGTCAACTGCGCCAGTGCCATGATAGCCCTGAACAGCGCGATGGCCGAAGCCCTGCAGTCGTTCAAGAAGCGTGTCGATCAGAGAATTGCCGAGATTTCAGGCAATGCGGAGTTTGCCGACGGCAAGCACAATCCCAAGTTCCATGCCATCATCGATGTACTACGCGAGGACATCAAGACCTCCAAGCCCGTCCGCTTCGACGGCAACGGCTACAGCGAGGAGTGGGTCATGGAGGCACGCCGCCGAGGACTGGACGTGGAAAAGTCGTGCCCCGTCATCTTCGAGCACTACCTCGATGACAGCAGCGTCAGCATGTTTGAAAGTACCAAAGTGATGAACCGCAAGGAATTGCTGGCCCGCAACGAGGTGAAGTGGGAGACTTACGTCAAGACCGTTCAGATTGAGGCCCGCGTACTTGGCGACCTCGCCATGAACCATATCATTCCCGTCTCCACCCACTACCAGTCGAAGCTCATCAAGAACGTGCAGGGCATGAAGGACGTCTTCCCCGTGGAGAAGGCGGAACGTCTCTCTGCCCGTAACATGAAGCTGATTGAGGAGATTGCCGAGCGTACGGAGAAGATTGAGCGGCTGGCCGATGAACTGACCGATGCCCGCCGCGTGGCCAATCGCATACAGGACATTCATCAGCGTGCCATCTGCTATCACGACACCGTATGTCCTCACATGGAGGCCATACGTCATGAAATCGACAAGCTGGAACTGATTGTTGAAGACGGTCTATGGACGCTGCCCAAGTACCGCGAACTGCTGTTTATCCGGTAGTTTTTTATTTATAAATAATTTGTAATTCGTGATTAGGTGAGTAAATCCACTCACCTAATCGTCCAATGCCCCTATGATTTCCTGCACGGAGTGACAGCCGTGCTGGTCGAGCCAGTCGTTAATGCCGTTGCGCACCTTCAGCGTGACAGCAGGGTCAATGAAGTTGGCGGTGCCTATCTCGATGGCCGTAGCGCCTGCCATGAGGAACTCGATGGCATCGCGGGGCGTCATGATGCCACCCAGACCCACAACGGGAATCTTCACCGCCTGAGCCACCTGCCACACCATGCGCAGGGCCACAGGTTTGACAGCAGGCCCCGAGAGTCCGCCCGTCTTGATGCTCAGCACCGTGCGGCGCTTCTCAATGTCGATGGCCATGCCCATCAGCGTGTTGATGAGCGATACGCTGTCGGCCCCCTCTGCCTCACACGTACGGGCAATGTCGGCAATGTTCGTCACATTGGGCGACAGCTTGACAATGAGCGTCTTGTGGTAAGCCTTGCGCACGGCCCGCACCACGCTCTCGGCCCCTGCACACGTCACGCCGAAGGCCATGCCGCCGTCCTTCACGTTAGGACACGAGATGTTCAGTTCAATGGCAGGAATACGCTCCAGCGCATCGATACGTGCCGCACACTCGGCATAGTCGTCGGGCGATGAGCCGCTGACGTTGACAATCATATTCGTGTCAATGTCCTTGATTTGCGGGTAGATATGTTCGCAGAAATACTCCACACCCTTGTTCTGCAGGCCCACGCAGTTGAGCATGCCGCTCGGCGTCTCCGCCATGCGCGGATAGTCGTTGCCCTCGCGTGGACGCAACGTGGTACCCTTTACAATGATGCCGCCCAGTTCCTCCAGGGGCACAAAATCCTGAAACTCCAATCCGTAGCCGAAAGTGCCAGAAGCCGTCATCACGGGGTTCTTCAGTTTCAGGTTGCCTATGTTTACATTCAGATTTGCCATCTTTTACCTTTCCCTTTTTACCTTTACCACAACAGTCTATTTGTTTGAAACACTGGTCCATCCTTGCAGACACAGAGGTTACCCTCGGTCGTCTTCTCCACACAGCAGAGACATGCCCCCACTCCACAGGCCATCATGTTCTCCAGCGACACCTCGCAGCTGACGCCGGCCTTCCGGGCAAAGCCTGCCACAGCTTTCATCATGGGCGTGGGTCCGCAGGTATAGATATGGCCGAACGTCTCTTGCTGAAGGATGGAGTGATTGGTCACGAAGCCACGCTCACCCTCTGAACCGTCCTCGGTAGTCACCAGTACACGGCCGTACCTGCGGAACTCGTCGAGCATCAGTAGGTCCTTCGCCGTACGGGCACCCAACAAGAATGTCGGCTCCACGCCCTGAGCCTTCAGCTCAGCACCGAGATAGAGCAACGGAGCAACGCCCACGCCGCCACCAATAAGCAACCTCCCCTTAGCCCCCTCCGAGGGGAGGGGAGACTGGGTCCAGCCGTTACCCAGCGGCAGCACACAGTTCAGCACTGCACCTTCCTTCAACGCTGCCAGACGACGAGTTCCGTCGCCTACAGCAGCCACCAGCAGCCACAGCTCATTCTTCTCATGGTCCACGAAATTGATGGAAATGGGGCGACGCAGGAAGGTCGCGGGTGAATCGTCCACGCGCACCTCCACAAACTGTCCTGGTCGCATCTCCGGCAGCGGTTTGTCGTCCGTCAGCCGAATCAGTACGTAGCGCTCATGTACACGTTCCACACCACGCACCGTTAAGTCTAATATATATTTCTTCATTTCTTTTTCAGTTATCTGTTATCGGTTATCAGTTATCGGTTGTCAGTTTTCGTTTTCGTAGCAAAGCATTTCGTTTTCGTTAAACATCTAAGCTTTAAAAATCCCTTCGCATCCTTCCAGCACATCACGCCACGTAGCCTCGAAGTCACCCGTGTACCACGGGTCAGCCACATCGCCTGGTCGCTGCGTAAAGTCCATCAGCAAGCGAATCTTCTCCTCAGGGTCACCCCCGCACATTCGCGTCATGTTACGGATGTTCCAAGAGTCCATGCCTATCAGCAGGTCAAAGCGGTCATAGTCACGCCGGGTCAGCTGACGGGCCGTCTTGCCCTTGCACGAAATGCCGTGCTCTGCCAGCTTGCGCTTCGCAGGGGGATAGACCTCGTTACCAATCTCCTCCGTCGAAGTAGCTGCCGATTCGATGTAATACTCATCCTCGCGTCCGGCTTTCTTGACAAGGTCCTTCATGACAAACTCCGCCATCGGACTGCGGCAGATGTTACCGTGACACACAAATAATATTCTCTTCATCGTCTTTCGTCTTCGTCCTCGTTTTCGTTCTCGTTCTTAGTTCTTCGTCTTCGCTACATCCTGCAGAATCCGCAGATACGCTCTAGCCACCGTCGGTCAGTATCGTCAAACGTACCCAGCTCGCGGCTGTCAATGTCGAGCACCGCCGCCACGTCACCCTGGGAGTTAAATACCGGCACTACAATCTCCGATCGCGACAGACTGCTGCAGGCAATATGTCCGGGGAACGCCTCCACGTCGGGCACCACAATGGTCTCCCGCCGCTGCCAGACAGTACCGCAGACACCCTTTCCGTAGCCGATGTGCATGCACGCCACAGGCCCCTGGAACGGACCTAAGCGCAACTCACCGTCGATGACTCGGTAGAAACCTGTCCAGAAAAAGCCCATCTCTGAGTGAATGGCCGCTGCCACGTTGGCCATCACGCTGACAGCGTCCGTCTCCCCCTTGACGAGCGCCCCTATTTGCTCCGTCAGCAGCCGGTATTTCTCGTCCTTCGGAGTCAGGAAGAAACGTTGGAACTCGCTTTCGAAGTTGGGGGTTAGGATATCCTTGCCTATGGCCGCACGTATCTCATCCAGCGTCCAGAAACGCCCGCCATCCAGCTCTTCGGCGGATGGACACACGCGTCCGTTGTAAGTCGTGCGGTTGACATAGACCAACTCACGTTCACGACGGCTGTCAAATACATACTGCCCCACCCTAACGGGTTGGAAATCCGTAATGCCCAGTTCCTCGCCAGCCTCGCGGACAAGAGCCTCGTCAGGCGTCTCTCCGTAATCCATGTGGCCGCCTACGCTAGTGTCCCACTTCCCGGGCTGTATGTCCTTCCATTCCGGCCGCTTCTGCAGATACACCTCGTTCTGGCTGTTGAACACATGCAGATGGACCACCGGGTGCAGCATCCTCGACCCGTCGTGACATTCGCCACGCGTAGCCGAGCCCACCACCTCGCCTGATTCATCCACTATCGGGAATCGCTCTTGTTTGTTATCTTCCATTGTGCGATAATCGTTCTTGTCATCAAAATCAGTGACAAAGGTAAACAAAAAACCTTGAATAAAGGAATTATTATTTCTTTTTCTTATTCTTTCGTCCGAAAAAAGGCAGCTATATCGCTGTGTGAAAATCCAATTCTGTAACTTTATTTAAAGGTGAAGCCTGTTTTTCCCACACCGCTAAAGTAGTTAAAAATCCATGAAAAACACTCCTTTTGGAGGAATATTTGCAGGTGAGAGAGATGTAATTGAGCGAAAATGCCACTTTCCCTTGACTACTCTGTCTCGGAAAGGTAGCTTTTCATGCCCTCCATCAGGTCGATCTCTTCCTCTTTGCCAGTACCGTCGTCGAAGAACCAGATGATGTCGTGTACACGCCAGTCACCATCCTCGCGGCAGAACTTGAACTTCGTGTGAACGTCCTGAACAGTGCTGTGGAGCACGAAATCAACCACCGCCGTGCCCTTCCCGGCATCCAAATTTAGGAATTTGGCATCGCGAATCTCAAAATGGTCGGGATTGGTGTCCTGCATCTGCGTCCAATAGTCCTCGTTGAAAAAACCTATTTCCGCCATGTGCGAGTCCTTCTCCTCGACTGCTGCCACCAGGTCGCGCCACACATGGCAGGCAAAACGCCCGTCGATGTTCTCCTCATGACGGCCTATGGCGGCATAGATATTGTTGATGAGACCAAGAATATCATCTCCTGCCTTCACTTGCGCAGAGTCAGCATTATTTTCATCACTCATGGCCTTCACCTCGGTAGAGTCAACGCCATTTACAAGCTCTTCCGCCAGCTGCTTCTGCCGGCTGTTACATGAGGTCATTGTGACGGCACACAACAACATCAGGATAGATAATACACTTTTCTTCATTGTACTTTTATTATTTCAAGGGACAAAGGTAATAAAAAAATGAAAAATGAAAGATGAAAAATGTAAAATTAAGATGAAAAGAAATAGAATTTATTGGTTTTTCGCTCGGTTTGCACTACCTTTGTAGCGACAAATAAAACGACGATGAAGAAAACCGTATTGATAACTGGTGCTACGAGCGGAATAGGACTCGGATGCGCACGCAAATTCGCAGCTAACGGCGACCGCCTGATACTGACTGCACGTAACCAGCAGCGACTGGAGGAAATCAGCAACGAACTGAAAAAAAACGGCACTGAAGTGCTGACACTGGCTTTCGACGTAAGAAACCGCCAGGAGGCCATAAAGGCTGTCAACAGCCTGCCTGCTGACTGGCAGGATATTGACGTGCTGGTGAACAATGCCGGTCTTGCACTGGGATTGGAGCAGGAATACAAAGGCGACCTGGACGACTGGGAAACGATGATCGACACGAACATCAAAGGACTGCTACTGATGACGCGACTCATCGTGCCACGCATGGTGGAGAGAAACTGCGGACATGTTATCAACATCGGCTCGGTGGCCGGAGATGCCGCCTACGCCGGCGGAAACGTCTATTGCGCCACCAAAGCGGCCGTGAAGGCACTGAGCGACGGTCTGCGCATTGACGTGGCCGACACGGAAGTACGTGTCACTAACCTGAAGCCTGGACTCGTGGAGACGAACTTCAGCAACGTCCGCTTCCGCGGAGACACGGAACGCGCCGCCAAACTGTATCAGGGCATCGTGCCGCTGACTGGCGACGACATTGCAGACGTGGCCGTCTATGCCGCCAATGCGCCCAAGCACGTACAGATAGCCGAAGTGCTGATTCTGGCCACTCACCAAGCCAGCGGCAGCGTCATCGTCAGAAAATAAACATATAAACAGATTTTTCAAATGAAAACCAAGCATATACAATACGAAACTCAAGGCACGTGCTCTAAACTGATAGACGTGACGGCCGACGAGAACAACATTATTCAGCAGGTATTCTTTCTGGGGGGCTGCAACGGCAACCTACAGGGGGTCAGCCAACTGGTACGAGGGCAGCATATTGACGACGTCATACGCAAAATTGACGGCATACGATGCGGCACGAAGAGTACTTCATGCCCCGATCAGCTGTGCCGGGCGCTGGAAAAGCTGAAAAATACGCCTGCAGAATAACAAAAAGGCTACATATTATTATTAGGACTTAGATTTGGAAGGCGAAAAGCTCTCCCAAGTCTGATCGTCGTAGTACACGCGAATCTCTGTGACCTTACGTTGAGGTTTCTCTGAGGTTGGTGTGTAAGCGATGTTTGTATCGTTTCGAACAAGTTTTGAATTTGCCTGAAAATGGGGAGCAACAGGAGTTTGTGGTGGGGTGGGAGCAGAAAACTCAGCGAAAGGCAACACGCCAGACTGAGGCACGCCTGACTCCGAGGGAGCGGACTCCGGCAGGGGGGCTTCCTCGACATACATATTACCGATGCCCAACAGTAACCAGTCGGTACTGATAGAGGGAATATTTTTTTTGATGAGCTCGACTACGTTGAGAGAGGGGCGAGTACGATCATTAAAAATATTGCTGAGTGTTGCAGCACCAATTTGAGTCTTCTCAGCGAACTCCTGTTGTGTCATGTGAAGGCTCTCCATGACCTGTCTGATTCTATCTTTCATACGCTTTAAGTGCAAAATAAGGGCAAAATACCCGTTTTTCGTTTGACTTTACAAAGGTAAAACAAAAAATTGAAACCACCAACAATTATAAAGAAAATTTTAAGTTGTAAAGTTTATATTTATAATTTTATAATTGTAAAACATAAATTATTTAACTGTAAAATGACTGGTATAAAATTATAAACGTAAATTCAAGGATGTAAATAGCTATCGTAATTTTCTTGAAGGATTTGAACTAAAAAACTGACTCTAAAATAGGTACATATATGGAATATGGTGTATAAATAGGTGATATGCACTATTTACACTTTGAAAGAGTTTCAATTCTTATAGTATTTTATCACAGAAATGTGTAACTTATTGGTTTTCGAGTTATTATGAGTATGTATAGTCGAGTGTATAAATATAAGTTGAAGAATTGAAAGGTAAATATTTATATTTATATTTAAATATTAAACCCTATTATATACATGTTTTAAATCATGAATTTATAGTTTTAAACCATGAACTCAATTCTATGCTTTAAAGTTTTATATTTTGAAATTCAAGAAAAATGAATGCTAAAAAACGTGAAACATGAATTTTTGCGATGGAAAATGACGAAAAATGCGATTCCTTGAAGAATTCTGAACGAGCGGCAAAGAAGTTGAAAATACGCGATTTTTCAGGGCTATTTTTGGGGCAAAAACTCCGATGTACAAAGGACGGAACGCCGATTTTTCTTGTTCAGAAAAATGAGTGAAATAGATTTTTGGGGGCTAAAAACAGAGTAAAAAACAAAAGTTGTCACCTTTTTCCGTCATCTGGAACGACAAAAAAGGGGTGAAAAAAGGGGTCAAAAATTAGTGAAGGATGAAAAAAAGAAGCTCTTTCATCAGTTCTCCTGGTGGAGTATTCGGATTGTCCAGTCCCTTGCTCTTTGCATCCATCTCACGAAACTTGCCAATAATCTGCATGGTTTTCATGCCCGAATAGTTCCTCATGCCGGTCATATATTGTTGAGCTGCCCACGCATTTTTCAGTTCCAGAAATTTTGCCACTTCGTTTGCATCGTTTCGTTTCGGACAATAAAAGGCAACCATCAGATTCTGGAAATAATTGAACAAAAGCGGCAGGAAGGCATAGATGCTACCTGCCTTCGGATTCTTGTCGAAATAGTCGATAATCTGGTTTGCCTTGAAAATGTTTCTGCTGGCAACGGCATCACGCAGTTCGAAACCATTGAAGTCCTTGCTTACCCCTATCTGGTCCTCAACCACCTGCGGAGTCACCTGACGGTCGTTTTCCGGCAGGGAGATGATGATTTTATCCAGTTCGCTGGCCAGACGGCTCAGGTCAGCTCCGATGCTGTCGGCAATAATCTGTGTGGATTTGGAGTCAATAGACACATTTTTCCCTTTCAGATAGGACTCGATAAAAGAGGGCAGATAAGCGTCTTTCAGTTTCTTGCTTTCGAAGAGTACGCCAGCCTTGTCAATGAGCCCTGAGAGTCGCTTACGCTTGTCCAGGGAGCCGTTTTTATGGCAGAACACCAGTACGGTAGTTGTTGCAGGCTTCTGCAGATATGTCTCAAGGGCTTCCGTCTGCTTGATATTCTGTGCTTCTTTGACGATAACCACCTGTTTTTCAGCCATCATGGGATAGCGTTTGGCCAAATCGACCACCTGTGCTGCCGTCACGTCAGAACCGAAGACTATGGTCTGGTTGAAATCGCGTTCCTCTGGCTTCAGCACGTTTTCTGCTATCCAGTCGCTGATCTGGTCGATATAATACGACTCATCCCCCATCAGATAATAGACGGGGGCAAACTTCCGCGCTTTAAGGTCGCGCATGACGCTGTCGAACGTTACTGCCATAATTGGGGGCAAAGGTAGTAAAAAGATTAAAAAATAAAGATGAAAGATGAAAGTTTTTTTCTTTTTTTCGTACCTTTGCAGTATGACGACGCTGAATCTGCCTGCATACGACGTACGACTACGCGGAACGCGCGAGAAGCCGGAAATCTTCGACTTCCTGCGTCGCCGTTTTGTGGCGCTGACGCCGGAGGAATGGGTACGCCAGCACTTCACCCATTTTCTAGTGGAGCACAAGGGCTATCCTCAGGCCTTGCTGGGCAACGAGATAGAGCTGAAAACGGGCGGGAAACGCCTGCGCTGCGACTCCATTTTATATAATAAGGATATGTCACCGCGCATGATTCTGGAGTACAAGGCTCCCTCTGTGGCACTGACACAGAAGGTATTTAACCAAATATCCACGTACAACTTTCTGTTGCACGTGGATTATCTGATAGTCAGCAACGGCTTGCAGCACTATTGCTGTCGGATGGATTACGAGCGCGGTGAATATGACTTCCTGCCTGAGATTCCCGACTACGAAGTCATCTGCGACAAGTAATCACTTCACTTCCTCAATAATTTTGCCGCCCTCTTCAACAGCCTGCATATTCAGGGGTATCAGACCGTGATGACGTTCGGGCAACGTCTTGAAAAGAGCCTTCTCAACACCTTTTGAGCTGACGACGGGAGCCACCTTGAGCAAACCGCCCAGCACAATCATGTTGAACACCTTGCTGTTCTTCATCTCGGCAGCTTTGTCCATAGCGTTAATCTCGTAGATGGTGATGTCCTTACGCGTAGGCGGGTTGATGATGCCGAAGCCGTCGTAGATAAGGATGCCGCCAGGCTTGATTTTCGGTTCGAACTTCTCGAGCGAGGGCTGGTTGAGTACAATGGCTATGTCGTACTTGCTCAGGATGGGCGAAGAGATGCGCTCGTCGCTCACGATAACCGTCACGTTGGCTGTACCACCGCGCTGCTCTGGACCGTAGGCAGGCATCCAAGTCACCTCTTTGTTGTCCATCAGTCCTGAATAGGCCAGTATCTTACCCATCGAGAGCACGCCCTGACCTCCGAAACCTGAAATAATGATTTCTTTCTTCATATCTTGAGCCCCCTAAGTTAGGGGATTGGGGGGTCTGAACAAGCGAACGTCAGACCCTGTTTTGTTGTTAATACTTTATTGGGGGAGTCTTCGCTTGTTCAGACCCCCAACCCCTAAGTTAGGGGTTTAAATCGTCGTGTCCTTGAGGTCTCCCTTGGGATAGAAGGGGAACATGTTCTCCTTCATCCACTCATTAGCCTTAGCAGGCGTCAGTTTCCAACCGCTGTTACAGGTAGAAACGAACTCCACGAGGCTGGAGCCCTTGCCGGCCATCGATGCCTCGAAAGCCTTGCGCAGCGCCTTCTTGGCCTTCAGGATGGATCCAACGCTCTCCACGCTCTGTCGTGTGACGTAGCAGGTTCCTTCCAGCTGTGCAGCAATGTCGGCCATCTTCAGGGGATATCCATGCAGCTGCGGGTCGCGGCCGTAGGGACAGGTAGAGGTTTTCTGTCCTATCAGCGTCGTGGGGGCCATCTGTCCGCCTGTCATACCGTAGATAGCATTGTTGACGAAGATGATGACGATGTTCTCGCCACGATTCAGGGCGTGAATGGTCTCGCAGGTACCGATACATGCCAGGTCGCCGTCGCCCTGATAGGTGAACACCAGGCGGTCGGGCCAGCAGCGCTTGATGCCTGTAGCCAGTGCGGGAGCACGTCCGTGGGCAGCTTCCTGCCAGTCAATGTCAATATAGTTGTAGGCAAACACGGCACAGCCTACAGGGCTCACACCGACAGCCTTGTCCTCCATTCCCATTTCCTCAATGACTTCGGCAATGAGCTTATGCACCACACCATGCGAGCAGCCTGGACAGTAGTGCATGTTATTGTCGTTCATGAGCGTCGGCTTCTTGCAGACGATGTTCTCCGGTTGAACTATTTGATTTCTATCCATAACTCTTAGATTTTCATTTTTTTCAACGCTTCAACGATTTCCTCAGGCTCAGGCACGATACCACCCAAGCGGCCGAACTGCTCTACGGGAACCTGTCCGTTGACGGCGAGGCGCACGTCCTGAACCATCTGGCCTGCATTGATCTCGACCACCAGGATGCCCTTCTTCGTCTTGGCCAGCTCAGCAATCTGTTTTGTGGGGAACGGCCACAGCGTGATGGGGCGGAACAAACCAACCTTCAAGCCTTCTTCGCGTGCCACTTCGATGGCCTTTTCCGACAAGCGGGCGGCCGAACCGAAGGCTACAATGGCATATTCAGCATCGTCCATCTGCTGCTGCTCGTAGCGCACCTCGTTTTCCTGAATCGTGCGGTATTTCTCCTGCAGAGCCAGGTTACGGGCTTCCATAGCCTCAGGTTTCAGTTCCAGCGACGTGATGACCACGCGCTCGCGGTTCTTTGGCTTACCTGTAGAGGCCCACGGACACTGCTTGATGACCTCCTCGTCAGTACGACGGGGCTTGAACGGGGGCAGCACCACCTTCTCCATCATCTGGCCGATGACACCATCGCTCAGAATCATGGCAGGATTGCGGTACTTGAAGGCCAGTTCGAAGGCCAGGTCAACAAAGTCGGCCATCTCCTGCACGGAGTTGGGTGCCAACACAATGACATTATAGTCGCCGTTACCACCGCCACGCGTAGCCTGGAAGTAGTCGCCCTGCGAAGGCTGTATGGTACCCAAGCCGGGACCGCCGCGCTGTACGTTCACAAACACGCCTGGCACCTCAGCACCAGCCATGTAGGTGATGCCTTCCTGCATCAGGGCGATACCAGGTGACGACGACGAGGTCATCGCACGCTTGCCGGCTCCGGCAGCACCATAGACCATGTAAATAGATGCCAGCTCACTCTCTGCCTGCACCACCTGCATACCAGTGGTTTCCCAGGGCTTCAGTTCTGCCAGCGTCTCAATCACTTCACTCTGCGGGGTAATAGGATAGCCGAAGTATCCGTCACATCCGCAACGAATGGCAGCGTGGGCAATGGCCTCGTTGCCTTTCATCAATACAACTTCTCTTTCTTCTGCCATCTTTCTTAATCCTCCATTTTTTTACGATACACCGTGATACACCCGTCAGGGCAGACAATGCCACACGAGGCACAACCTACACAGGCCTCCTCGTTGACGGTCTCCACATAGGGGTAGCCGTGCAGATTCACTTTGTTGGCCAGTGCGATGACCTTCTGGGGGCAGGCGATGATGCACAACTGGCATCCCTTGCACCTTTCGGTATCCACCACAATGGCACCCTTCATTTTAGCCATATTTTATAGTTTAAAACATTTATTTTCGAAAATCGCCTGCAAAGGTAATAATAAGTAAGGAAAAACGCAAATATATTTACATTTTTCCTCATTTAAAAAGCAGAAAGTTGACAAATGCCATCTTATCACCTTCTGGTTGTTCTGTATTACGATGCCGTGCGTATTGCTGGTTGCCAGGGCCACTGGGCCTTGACGCTGACTTGCATGCCCAGCATCAGAAGGACGACAACTAAGAATTTCTTGTTTACCATTTTCATGCGGATAAAAATTTAGGGATTATACATATCCTTACAATAGAAGGCCATGATGTCATCAATCATCCGCTTAGCTTCAACAGCCGGGCTCTCAGGGTCGAGTTCTATGGCCTTGATATAGCAGTTGATGGCCTCGTGCCACAGGCTTTGCTTCCTGTAGGCGTTACCCTGCTCGTACCACTCCTGCGCAGTAGCAGGTTCTAAACGCTCAACACTCACGCTCAACTCTAAATTCTAAACTCTCAACTATTTATAGTACTCCTTCTTTCCGGCTGCCAGCGTATTCTTCATCAGCGAGCAGATGGTCATGGGGCCTACTCCACCTGGTACGGGAGTGATGTAAGAGCATTTCGGAGCCACCTCGTCGAACTTCACGTCTCCGCAGAGGCGGAAACCGCTCTTGCGCGAGGCGTCTGGAACTCGGGTAGTACCTACGTCAACGATGACGGCACCCTCCTTCACCATGTCGGCCGTCACAAACTCCGGCTGTCCGATGGCGGCGATGATGATGTCGGCCTCGCGGCACTCTTCCTTCAACGTCTTGGAACGGCTGTGACAAACTGTAACCGTTGCATCGCCGTACTGCTTCTGCATCATCAGCTGTGCCATCGGCTTGCCAACGATGTTCGAGCGTCCAAGGATGACGCACTTCTTGCCAGAGGTCTCGATATGGTAGCGTTTCAGCAACGTGATGATACCCAGCGGCGTAGCGGAAATGAAACAAGGGAGCCCGATAGCCATGCGGCCGACGTTGATGGGGTGGAATCCGTCAACATCCTTCTTGTAGTCAATGGCCTCAATGATTTTCTGCTCGTCAATATGCTTCGGCAGGGGCAGCTGAACGATGAAGCCATCCACATCGTCGTCTTTGTTCAGCTTGTCAACACAGGCCAGCAGTTCCTCTTCGGTCACGTCTGACTCGTAGCGTATGAGCGTGCTCTTGAAACCACAGGCCTCGCAAGCCAGCACCTTGTTCTTCACATACGTTTCAGAGCCGCCGTCGTGACCCACCAGCACAGCTGCCAGATGGGGCTGCTTGCCTCCCTGAGCCACGATGCTTTTCACTTCCTCGGCAATCTCTGCCTTGATGGCCGTTGCCGTTGCCTTTCCGTCAATCAGTTCCATATATTGTCCGTCATCAATTGTTGATTATCCATCAGAAAGGTTTCTTGCCCTTCATTGCTGCCGCCATCTGTGCCATTCTCGAACGGTCGGCACCTGCCACCATACGCATCATCTTACGTGTCTGGTCGAACTGCTTCATCAGCCGGTTCACCTCTTCAATCTTCGTACCAGAGCCTTTGGCTATACGCAGGCGGCGGCTCTGATTGATGATGTCAGGATTCTCGCGTTCCTTCGGTGTCATCGAGTTGATGATGGCCTCAATGCCCTTGAAGGCGTTATCGTCTATCTCCACGTCCTTCAGGGCCTTGCCCATGCCAGGAATCATACCTGCCAGGTCCTTGATGTTACCCATCTTCTTGATTTGCTGTATCTGACCCATGAAGTCGTTGAAGTCAAACTTGTTCTTGCGTATTTTCTTCTCCAGGCGCTTTGCCTCTTCCTCGTCGAACTGCTGCTGGGCACGCTCCACGAGGCTCACAATGTCGCCCATGCCGAGAATACGGTCGGCCATACGCTCTGGGTGGAACACGTCGATGGCTTCCATCTTCTCTCCCGTTCCCACAAACTTGATGGGTTTCGTCACCACCGTACGGATGGAGAGGGCAGCACCGCCGCGGGTGTCACCGTCGAGCTTTGTCAGCACCACGCCGTCGAAGTCCAGACGGTCGTTGAACTCCTTGGCGGTGTTCACGGCATCCTGACCCGTCATGGCATCCACCACGAAGAGTGTCTCGTCAGGCCGCACAGCCTCTTTCAGCGTGGAAATCTCGTTCATCATCTCCTCATCTACAGCCAGACGGCCGGCGGTATCGATGATGACTACGGTGTAGCTCTCCTGCTTCGCTTTGCGGATAGCATTCTGGGCTATCTCCACCACGTTCCTGTTGCCTTCTTCTGTATAGACGTCGCAGCCCACACTCTGGCCGACCACCTTCAGCTGTTCAATGGCTGCCGGACGATAGACGTCACACGCCACCAGCAGCGGCTTCTTGTGCTGCTTGGTCTTCAGCATGTTCGCCAGTTTTCCTGTGAACGTCGTCTTACCAGAACCCTGCAGGCCAGACATCAGGATGATGGACGGGCGGTTTTCCAAGTTCAGCTCTACGGCCTTGCCGCCCATCAGCTCTGTCAGTTCGTCGTGTACAATCTTCACCATCAGCTGACTCGGCTTTACGGCCGTCAGCACGTTCATGCCCATGGCCTTCTGCTTCACGGTGTCCGTAAACTGCTTGGCTACCTTATAGTTGACGTCGGCATCCAACAGGGCGCGACGCACGTCCTTCAGCGTTTCCGCAACGTTAATCTCGGTGATTTTTCCCTCACCTTTCAGTATCTTGAACGACCGTTCAAGTCTTTCCGATAAATTCTCAAACATCTTTGTAATTTACGATTTACACTTTTTCGATTTACAATTCAGGCTGCAAAGGTACGATTAAGTGAGCAAAAAAACAAGAAAAACTTGAGTTTTTTCGAACGCAAGTACCTTCGACCACAGGTCAAAGGTAGTGCAAAACGAGCGAAAAACCAAAAAAAATCTTTGCAACATGATAAATAATTTATATTTTTGCAAAGTTTTAAACATCTATACCTATGATGATACAAGTAAGAGTATCCCCAGAAATCGAGCACGTATGCCCCTCCTTTGCAGGAGCTGCCGTTGAAGCAGAAGTTGTCAACACCCCCTACTGTCAGCCCCTGTGGGACGAGATACACGCCCTGGAAGAGCGCTACCGGCAGGAGCTCACCACCGAGTCGCTCAAGCAGATGCCCTCCATTGCCGCCACCCGCAACGTCTATCGGGCTTGCGGCAAGGACCCCTCCCGCTACCGTCCGGCCAGCGAGGCACTCATCCGACGGATGCTGCAGGGCAAGGAACTCTACCAGATAGACACGCTCGTGGACCTTATCAACCTGGCATCCATCGCTTTCGGCTACAGCATTGGCGGCTTCGACGCCTCCAAGTTTGCCGGCGACACACTGACACTTGGCATAGGCCGTGAAGGAGAGCCCTACGAAGGCATTGGACGTGGCATGATCAATATTGCCGGTCTTCCCGTCTATCGTGATGCAGAGGGGGGTGTCGGCACACCTACCAGCGACCACGAGCGCACAAAGATACAGCTGTCAACCACTCACCTCGTCGTACTCATCAACGGCTACGACGGCAATGCCGGACGAGTGTTGGAGAACGCACGTTACATTCAGGAACTCCTGCGCCGTCATGCCCAGAGCGACGGAGGCACCATCACATTGTTCCACCAGTAATTTTTTTGGCACTCGCTATTGGTTTCTATCGGCTGATTTCTGCTTTTCCGTTTTGCATGGAGAATTCGCAGCCGCAGTACAGCTGGTTGTAGAAGCCGTACTCGCGGAGCAGCTGGTTGCGGCGTTCCTGCAGGCCGCCCTTGCGCCAGTTGCGTGCCCAGAAGCGGGTGCCGGGAACGGATTGCTCGGCCACAAGACCGGCGCGGTTTATCTGTTCAAGACTCTTCCAGCGGGAGGAGGCCAGCGTGGTGGTAAACCACTCGATACCCAGTTCACGAGCCTTGCGGGCAGTCGCCGTCAGCCGCAGCGCGAAACACAGCTCACAGCGCCGTCCACGCTCAGGTTCCTGCTCCAGTCCGCAGATGCCACTGAGCCACCCGTCATGGTCGTAGTCGCCGTCTATCCAGCTGATGCCCAACGACTCTGCATGACGTTTGCTCTCCTGCTTGCGTATCTCGTACTCCTCCAGGGGAAAGATGTTGGGGTTGTAATAAAAGATGGTGGGACGTACCCCGTTGTTGAGCATCCATTCCACGATGGCTGACGAACAAGGTGCGCAGCAGGCATGCAGCAGCACGCGGTCAATCATTGTCACAGTCCCCGGGCTTTCCATATCTTGTCCTTGGCAGCATTGATTTCCTGGAATTTCTTTTCGGCAGCCTTACGGATGTCCTCGCCCAGGGCAGCCACCTTGTCGGGGTGGTGCTCCAGTGCCAGGCGCCGGTAAGCCTTCTTCACTTCGGCATCAGAGGCATCAGGACTGACACCCAGCACCTTGTAGGCCTCCTCGAGGGTGTCGCCACCCAGGTTGAGCATGGAATCGACCTCCGTAGGTTGCAGACGCATCCAACCTGCCACGTCGCGTAGCGCCTGTATCTCCGACTGAGGCACGCTGCCGTCCGCCTTTGCCACCATGACGAGGAAGTTCAGCAGTTGCAGGCGCTGGCCGTAATTCATGCCCATCGCCATCTCGCCGCAGCACTGGCGCACGGTCTGCTTGAAGCCGTTGGCACCCTGCCGTTTCTGTTCGTCAAAGAGGCGCAACAGTATCTGCTCACCTTCGCGGACGGCCTGGTTGCCGAAGTTCTGACGCAGCATCTGGCGCACCATCTCCATCTCCGAGTGCATCACCCGTCCGTCGGCCTTGATGATGTAAGCCGTCAGCACCAGCAGCGAGAAGAGGAACGAACCACGCTCGTTGACGGGTGGCCGCTGACTGAAATTCCCATTGGCGTTCTCGTCATCGTCCCAGCCGTTGCCGATACGGGCTGTTCTGCCAGAACCTCCCGTCACCAAATCGACCAGACCGCCTAAAATGATACCTGCCAGCGCCCCAAGCGAGCCGCCGAACATGTAACCGATAAATCCTCCTATCCAGCTTCCGTAAGCCATATTATTCTCTTTTTGGCGGCAAAGATACAAAAAACTCCAAACTCTAAACTCTAAACTCCAAACTTTTTCGTAACTTTGCACACAAAACCTGTAAAATCATGAACAAAAGACCTAATACCCAGCGTGTGTTCAGCATTTTCAAGGAGCTGAACCAGATACCACGCCCCTCGCATCATGAGGAGCGCGTGGCCGACTACCTTTGTCAGTTTGCCGAAAGGCTGAACCTCAGTTACGACCGCGACCAGCAGAACTGCGTGGTCATCCGCAAGCCAGCCACGCCAGGACACGAAGGGGCAGAACCCGTCGTACTGCTCAACCACATGGACATGGTGTGCGTGGGTATGAAGGCTCCCCTCTCCGACCCCATTCAGGCCTATGTGGAAGACGGATGGATGAAGGCACACGGCACGTCGTTAGGCGCTGACAACGGCATCGGACTGTCGATGGCACTTGCCGTGCTGGAGGACGACAGCATCACACACGGTCCCTTAGAGGTTATCACCACCACCAACGAAGAGGACGGCATGACGGGAGCTGCCAACCTCGCAGCAGACTTCATCCGAGGCCGCAAAGTCATCAACTTAGACTCCGAGGACTACGACACCATCACCACAGGAGCGGCAGGTGCTTGTCTGCAGCTGCACCGCATACCGATGAAGCGCGAAAGTGTCCCCACGGGCAAGCACCGCTGGTATCGCATCAGCATCAGCGGCGGACTGGGCGGTCACTCAGGCGTTGACATCAACAAAGGGCGCTGCAGCGCTGTCATTCCCTTCTGGGCGCTGCTCACAACGGTCTATAACGAGTACGACTTCCAGGTGGCGAGCATCGACATCGGCGAGGCGAATGCCTCCATCGCCTCACGGGGCGACGTGGTGGTTTGTGTGCCGTCAGGACAGGCAGCAGAGTTCATGAAGAGCCAGGAGGCAACCATGAACGAATGGCTGCGTGAGGAGTATGGTGCCGGCGACCCTGACATCAGCTGTACCATCACAAAGTGTGAACCGCAGGACAGCGTCGTCAGCGGTGCTGCTTTCGAGGCACTGCTGTCGTGCCTGGAACAGATACCGCAGGGCGTGGTGAAGATGAGTGAGGTGATGAAGGACACGGTAGAGACCTCCAACAACGTGGGACGCATCATGACGGAGCGTGACCACATCCTCGTCTCTACCCATACGCGCAGCTTCATCGACGCCGACATGGAGAAGCTGAGCAAGGAGATAGCCGACGTGTTCAAGTCCGAGGGAGCCACCTCCGAACTGGTGATGTCGGCACCTGCCTGGCAGGAGAACCAGCAGTCGGAGTTCCTGCAGCTGACCTCTGACACGTTCCACGATGTCCTGGGTTGGCGGCCCCGTATGGTGGCCATGCACTTCGTGCTGGAGGCAGGATTCTTTGTCCAGAAGTTCCCAGGCATCGAGATGGCCAGCATCGGCCCACGCATTGTGGAGCCCCACTCCACCAGCGAACGCGTGGAACTCTCGACCATCGACGACATCTGGCAGGTGCTGCTGGAAATGCTCTCACGGCTGGCATAGATTACATTATTAACATAATTATACACTTCGTTTCATAGCTTAATGTAATAATGTAATTTGTAATTTTGTAACTTTCGAACATAAAAATCCCCCAACCATTCACGGGTTGAGGGATTTTTCTTGGGGTTTACAGGAACTTCTCGATTTCTCGTTCAAATTCCTCGTCGGTTTCCACGCCGCAGTTCTCGTCGTGTTTGCTCCGTTGATGCTTCTTGACCGTCACCACTTTCATGGCGTTGATGAATGTCCGTGCCGGTTCGAACCGTACGGTGAGCATGTTGTCGTGGAAGCGGGGCTGGAAGGTGCCGAGGTCCTGAATGACGACTTTGTTGCCTTCCTTTACGCGTTCGATAATCTCTTCTATGACATACGTCAGCGCGTAGTTCACTTCCGCCTCGCCCATGCGTCCCGCCTTTGCGGCTACATTACGTGCCAGCTCCTTTGTGCTGATGACGTTCTTCAGCAATACGCGGGGAATCTCCATCCCCGCCTTGCTTTTCGTGACGGATACATCAATGTGGTCGTTCGTACTATAACACTTTATCATTTCCAGTAGTCTTTGATGGTTTTCGGACAAATCTGCATAGCCGCATCGAAGGCAGTTTCTGTCAGCACGTAGCGGCTCTCCACGTAGCACATGCCCTGCATGAGGTGGTACAGGTCGCGGCGTGTGGCGCTGACAGCCTGCTTGCAAAGATTGTTGGTAACGAACGTCACGTAGTTCTTCTCCACCTCGCCTCCGTCTGGCGCCCAGCGGTGGATGATGCCCTTGACGGTGGTCAGCGCGTAGTCGCGGTGGTAGCGTGTCAGCAGGATGATGGCGGCGCGAAGGCCGTGAGTCACCGACACGAACTGCACGAATTTCTTGTCGGTCTGTCCCTTCGCCATGCCTTGCCACTGGTTAGGGCCGCCCACGATGTTCAACGGGTTGCAGTTGCGCATACCCCGAGTTAATTTTTCGTCGATCATAGTGATTTTCGATTTACTGATTTTCGATTTTCGATTTATTAGCGAAGCGTTTCGTTTTCGTTTTCGTTTTCGTTTTCGTCTTCGTTTTCGTCTTCGTTTTCGTCCTTTTCGTCCTTCTTATCGTTCTTGATAATCTTGACGATAGCCGCGATGAGCTCATAGAGCGGTTTGATGTACTTCAACAATTCCCATACGGTCTTGATACTGAATGCAAATAATTTTTTCATAATCTTTTATTTTTTAATTTTTCAATTTTTTAATTTTTCAAATATTTTTGATGATTTTCCTGTACGTTCCCTGCTTCACGCGTTCCACCCATTTACGTTCCACGAAGCGGGTACAATGCAGATTAGCGCTATTCTTGGTTATGCCGAAGATTTCTGCCAGCTGCTCATTGGTGAACTCGTTGGGCAGACGGGCGTAGAGATCCGCGTATCTGCTTTTCCTCTTCCTCGGCTTGAAGTCCTTGGTCTGCGCCGTCAGCGCATTCATGACCATTTCCCCATACTGTCGAATCTGCATGTAGTAGATGATGTCGCCCATGAGCAGCGCGAACTTCAGCGCCTTCTTCGAGAAGGGCACCTTCATGGGCTTGCCGTCATGCTTCAGCTCCAACAGCTTTTGGTAGTTGTCGAGCACGGCATACACCAGTCCGTAGCGGACGATATACATAGGTACGCGTTTGCGGAAGTAGTCTGCCACGATGTCGTTCTCCATCTCCGCCTCCTTCGCCCGTTCGTTGCACCAGTCGTAGGCAGCATCCACCAGCCACGGGCAGACCAGCTCACCGCTGAGCTCCTCCAGCTTGTAGCCCCACGTCCGGAGCCTTGCCTCCGCATCGAAGTCACGAATCTTCTCCTTGCGGCTGATCATGTGGAAGTGGTTCGAGGGCATGAGAAACATCGCCAGTCGCGTCACCAGTCCGTCGAGCACGGTGACGGGCTTGATTTTGCGGTTCATGGCATCTGGCGTTCCCGTGATGACCTGGTTCCAGTTCACCTGTATGATGCCGTTCACCGACTGCTCGTTGGCATAGTCAACACCCGCCTCCTCGTTCTGGAACGACTTGCACTCCAGGTCCAGCTTGCCAGCCCAAGAGCCCTGCTGCACACGCAGCGCCGTGGCCAGCTCGCTCTCGAAGGTGAAGAGGTGCAGGTGCAGCTCCTCGCCGTCCACCAGCTCCACCGCATCCGTCAGTCGGGCATACAGCTTCGCGTTCGATATGGTGGAGGGCACGTAGCGGATGACGGGATGCTTGATTTCCTGTGCCGCCTTCTTCTGTGCCGCCGACGACGTCGCCCGCTGTGCCTTGTCCTCCTTGTACTGGCGCTCCCACTCACGGCCGGCACGGTCGGCAGCCTTCATGGGTTCCATGATGAGGCGGTCCAGCTCCACGGCAAACGACTTTCCGCTGGCAGCGTCGCCCATGATATAGACGAGGAACGACAGCCTGCGGCGCTCGCCGTCGTAGTGCTCCCACCAGCAGCGTGTCAGGTAGGTGCCGAGCATGGCCAGTGCCGCCATTGCACCGCCGGGCTTCACCTCGTCCGGCATGGCGTAGAGGGCATCCTGCAGGGCAGCATTAAGTAGAGGTCGCATCTCTGTCCACCACTCCTTATACGGTATTGCAGCCTCCGTTCCAGGAGCATCCATGCTGAGCGGTACTGCTCCATCCAGAGCCTCACCTCGCCCTTGGGAAACAGCTTGCAGTACCTTACGCATCGTGGGCGGCGTGAACGGTGCCATCTTGTATGCACAAGCCGCAGTAACGATGCCCCTGACTTCCTCGTCCGGAAGTCCACAATGGTCAATGACCCGTAGTAAGACATCCGGATTGTTATCCGTGATGTAGCGAAACCTGTTAGCCATCGCAAGCACTCGGGTATGACGCTCTCCAGGAGCAGGCCGTCCTCCGTCCTGTCGCCAGTACTCTTCGACGATGGCGCTGTAAGGTATTCCCTTGAAACATAGTTCGTCACTTGTGTCTGCATCGTCTTCTACAGGTTTAGTTCCTCCAGCAGGCGCTGGTGCTTGCTGTGCACCCTGTCCCACGTTACAAACACCTTTTCCGCTATCCACTCTATGGGCACCAGTGCCACCATCAGGGCCTCCAGCAGAACCTCTGCTGTCCCCGCGGCGATAAGCATCGCCAAATTCTTTGTCGTATTCATCATTCTGGTAAGTAAAAAGTTCGTTGTCTATGTAAAGTACATCCTCCTTCGTGCAGGCGAAGGAGCCGCGAGAAGAGTCCTTGCAGGCCTCGTCGGATGCCAGTCCGATGATGCCGGCAATGTGTCGCTGGTTGTCGGCAAGGTTGCCCGTCTTCACGTCAGCCTTGCAGACCAGCCGGATGCCGTCAGCCGACGGTGTGACGTAGGCCAGCAGCAGTCCGATGTCGGCCGAGTGGGGCATGATGCGCTCCGTGAACACCGAGGCGGGGTCCTCGCCCAGATGGTCGAAGTCGAGCATCACCAGTCCGTTGAGGTAACACTCCGACTGCCGCCGCCACATGTCGATGCCGTGGTCGTTGCCATGCTTGTCGGTGTAGCGCGAGCCGTGAATGTTGCCCGCCATGAAGACGAACAGCGGCAGCGAGCGCTTGTGCTTGTCGTACTGCTGACGGTCACCGGCGCCGAGTGCCTGCCGTGCCAGCATGACGGTAGCCCGCGTGTGCTCGTCGGCGGTTATTCGCTCCCATTCTTTTTCTGTGCAAGGGCGGCACGGTGCAGATATTCCTTGTTGAAAGTAAAACATTGATAGAGTTTTTGAAATTCGTTAAGTGCTTCCTGTTCCATAGCCCGACTCTCGTCGAGAGTCAGCGTGAGAGTGACGAGAACGTCCTGCTGCTTTGCCCTGTGCCATACGTTCAGGCGGGAACCCTTCCAGAGCTGTGTGTCCTTCTTCGCCGGCTGGGAGTCTTCGCACTTTCCCCCGAAACCTTCAAGGAAGTCGTCTAACTGCTGGCGGAGCTTCATGCCCACGGCGGGGTCGTCCTTATCCACCATCAGGTGGGCGCAGAGCTTGGGCGTGGTGCCCTTTACGGGCTTCGTCTCGTAGAGCTGTGAATTACCTTTTCTTTTGATGACCTCCTTCTGTGGCGTACCTTCGCCGTACGCCTTGAACTCCACGTCGCCGCAGGCATAGATGGTAGCCGTGCCGCGCACCTTCTTGGGGGTCAGAATCGCTACTTGCGTCTCTTGTCTTTCTTGCTTTTTTGTGGCCATAATGTAATTTTTCTTTCCGTTTTTTCCGATGTTAATACGTAGTATTAAAAGTCTCTATCGCAAATTACAAATTTCAAAATGTCAAATGTCATTAAGCTATTTTTTTTGAGTCAACAACTATAAATATTTCATTTTTAAAGGGTTACTAATTATAAATAATATATTATATTTATATAATATATAATTTATCGCTCCATTTTGAAGCATTTTGAAAAATGCTTAATGACATTTTGACATTTGACATTTTGCAACTTTACCTGTTCGGGTCAAGCTCAGCTCTTGGGCTGAAGAACCAGTTGAGCGACCGCAGGGTCAGCCGCGTTTCAACGCGCTGTTCGCCGTCCTTCGTGGGCCACGTCCTGGCGTTCATCTCCACGTTCATGACGTAGGCATCGCCTGTTTCGTGCTTGTCGCCGTCCAGCTGTCGTGCCAGGTCCTCGTATGCCTCGGCATAGAATGTGTCACGTCCGCGGCGGAAGGTGAAACCCTTGATGCTAATGGTCTTGTTCTCGCCCGTCTTGTCAGTATAGCTGCGAGTCACCAGCGGGCTCACTTCTTTTAATGTTGCTATGATTTCCATGTCTTTTTTTTATAAGCCCCCTAAGTTAGGGGGATGGGGGTCTGAACGACCGCCCTGATTACTGTTAATAATTTTAATTCTAAACGAGAGCCTGTTCAGACCCCCAACCCCCTAACTTAGGGGGCAATAAACAAGTTCAGTTGAACGATTCTCGGCTGCTCCGTGACGCTGTTCAGGAAACGGCTGTTCAAGTACTTCACGCCCGCAGGTGTCCATACCAAATAGGCCCTTGAACGAGGCTCACCCATCAGCGAGTAGTACAGGAAATGGCGCGTCTCTGCCAGTCCCCGGCCTTCCAGCTCGGGAGTCAGATGCCATCCGCCTCCGCGTTTGTACTGGATGCCCATGCGCCGAAGCAGTGCGTTGAATGAGTGCACATCCATGCCCCACGACTCAGCCACCTGTGTCGCTGTCTGGCAGTCGCAGTTCGGACCGTTCAGCAGGCGCAGCGTACGCCCTACAATCTGGTGGGCACGTGCCAGCACCTCCTCGGCTGTAAGTTCCTTGCCCTTCTCGTCACGGGTTGGGATGTAGCCGCCCGTCTTGCGGATTTGCGGAAGCACCTCCGAGGTCACCCAGCGCTTGAACGCCTTGGCCTGCGGCAGCTTCGAAGAGAGTACCAAGGAGTAAAGACCGCTCTCGTTGATAACGATGACATCTCTTTGCTGACCTGAGAGAACGAAACGTTCTGTCAGCTTGTCTTCAAAATCAACATGGTCGCGTATGGCCTTAGCTGTGTTGCTGTACCCCAAGGTCGTCGCCACATCTTTACCAACAAAGAACACTTCTCCTTTCTCGTCAGTCATCGTCCGGATTTCTCCGAACACCTCATGTTTGAAAATTTGAATCTCTTGCATTGTTGTTTTCGTTTTCGTCTTCGTTTTTCGTTTAAGACATGATTACCTCGCGGAAGGAGGGGCGCCCTTTCTCCCCGCTCGGTTTCTGAGGGCAAAAGTAGGAACAAAAAAAGAGCGACGGAAGAAATCTTCCGTCGCTGACCTGTTTTGACCAGTTTGCTGACCTGTTTTGGCCTTATACCTTATTCCCTGACTACTTTTAACTTTTTTTTCTACCAGTTTTGACCAGTTTTTGACCAGTTTTTAGACAACAAGCATTTCCATTACCATCTGGGCTATACCTAAATACTTGTCAAAACGCTTTCCCGTTACGGGTGCGTTATTCTTATCCCAAAGTTTCACCTGCTTGTCGAAAGAAAGGATAGCCACACGCTGCATTTGCAACGGTGTCGGCAGAAACTTATGGTTAGGCACCAGATTAGCAACCCTCTCGCAAAAGCCATCGTAGATGCCGCGCTTCTCATACTCCTTGTCAACCATCGGACGGAACACGGCATACCACTGGCGCTTAGCTTTTATCAGCGGAGCAAACTTACAAATAATCCCATCTATCTGCTCGCTTGTGAGTCTTTGGGGGGATGCTTCTTCCATTTCAGCCTTACGAAGAATCTTCTCACATTCACGAAAACGCAAGTGCGGATTTTTTTTGCCGATTTCTATGATTACGCCCCTGATGCGCACATCCATGTTCTCATTGAGCAATATGGGCTTGTGTTTATCGTTGCATGGGAGCAACCATTTCCGACCTTTCTGGTCTTCGAAATAGGCCTTTATTGTATAGTTGTTGTCAATATAGGCCAAGACAATATCACCATCATGAAATGTCACTCCGGCCATCACTGTCAGAGCATCTCCTTCTTGAATATCCATGCCCGACATAGAGTCACCCCTTGCCACGATGCGGTAAATCTCACCTTCATACGAAAGGCTGTAAGGCACAGGGAAGTAGTCAGCGACAACATCTCCCACGGGGCTGGGGATGCCACACATCACAGGGTTATCCTTATAGAAAGGTATGAAGGTGTCACACAGTTCAGCGTCTAATCCTGCTGCGTTTAATTCATCCAGCAGTCGCTGAACTTCATCTTGATTAATAGGTATCATGTATCTAAAGTTTTAAAAGTTTTTATAATTATCAATGATTACTTAATTACAACGTGCAAAAATAAAAGCAGGGTGTCCCAAAAGTCGGGACACCCTGCTATACTTTAAGTTCTTTTAAGAAATTACAAGGTAAGGGCTGGAGTGAGTACAATAACTTTTTACATTGCCAATATTGCCCTAAGATTTGTGTCTGTAAACGTGCGCCAAATCTCCAGTTCAACAGGTTTATAATCCTTGAAGAGTTTTTTCACAAATTCAATCTCGAATACCAAACGGAAGTCATTAGGATCGTTATCTGGCTGCCCCTCTTTGCGAGTTCCAACACGAGCTATCTTAATCAAATATAGGTCACGAATGCCCTTACGTTTGATATACGGCATAAAGTAGTAGAGTTTGTTGAGTGCCACCGTTGATGGGAATCTTTTTCCCGTATAGTATATCTTAGAAAGTTCACCATTTAGAAAATATGCCTCATTGTCTTTCTTGACAAGGCTGATGAGCACATTCTTGCTTTCATCAATATCAGGTTTGCCATATTTTTCTACACTTTCGCATACCATTGTATTCTCTGTTATAGCATCACAAGCATATTGATCAAACAGTTCAAGGAAGTTCAGTTGTTTATAGTGTACAGTTTTTGCTTTTATTTCTTTCGTAATTCTCTTCTCCACATTCAATTTCTCTAGTTTATCATAATAATAGAGAAGATCTATTTGTTTTCCGTTATATTTTGCTCTAAAGAAATCATCAAGAATAGAAATCGCTTGATTGCATATGTTATCATTAAACTTTAACTTTTCAGAAGCTCGAAAAACTAATTTTATTTCTTCTGCTGTAAGTATTCTTAAATCTACAACATTACCTTTGTTCAAATCATTTGGCTCAAATTTAACAAGGCCATTACCATATTGACGAGAATTATCTAGGAAAATTTCTTTTGCCACATTGGTGACAAGATATGCAAATAGAATATCCGTATCTATTTCCCCAATATTATATACGCAATGAAAAGTAGTTAAATTATAAACACCTGCCTTATTACGAACAAATCGTAATCCATTTCTATTAAAAACAGACACCCAAATTGGTGATGGTTTTCTGTTTTCAAGTGCATACCACGGACTTCGACTTGCAGTCAAATATTTCTTATCAACACCAATTGACTCGCCCATACGTATATAACTTAGCACGTTGGGATCGTTATTGTTAGTACAGCCATCAAATAAGAAGACTGTTTTGTCGTGGCTTAAAATGTTTTCAAAATCATCTTCTGTAAATATTAGGCTTTGCACATCTGCTGCATGACAAATACAACGGCGGAAAGAACAGTCAGGGATATTATAGGAGTCAATTTTTGACCTTTTAAATGTAAAATAATTGTTCGCACCAGTCGCTATGCCACGCGAAACCTTAGCAAATGTTGAGAAAGGTACTAAATGATTGTATTTAGAAGACGATGTATCCTCATAATACTGTTTCCATTTTATCTCTGGTTTTAATTGAGCAGAAGGGAATGACATGTATTCTGTCATAGAAGAATTCAATTTTGCGATATCGTCAATATTGGAAAAATGAATGTCCTCAGATTTTTTGCCATTTTCACACAATAGAATGCATGCGGTCGTTAGAGCATCGTCAAAAGCACATTTTGTAAAATCAACAATGATTACATGCCTTAAAAATCCACTTTGTAATAGTTCTCTTTTAACTTCAACCCCATAATCAGAGTTCAAGAACTCAGATGGTATTATGTATGCCATTCTACCACCTTCTTTCATCTGAAAAATTGATTTCAGAAGGAACAAAGTGTAGATGTTGGTAAAACCATTAAGATGAGTATGTAACCTGCTGTTAACAATGGGTATAAGAGTCGCATTATCATAGTCATGAAACTTTAGATATGGAGGATTGCATATAATACCATCATATTTCTCAGACCATGAGGTAGTTATATAATTCTCATTACTTATTGTAACATTGTATTTCTGACTAGCAAAATAATCGCGAGCATACGAACTAACAGTCTTATCTATATCGTACCCAACCACTTGGATATGAGGGTTCTGTTTATGTAAAGATCTGCTGAATATACCTAATCCGATTGCCGGTTCAAGTATATCTAATTTCTCTTTTCTGCCATTGAGCACCCAATTTGCCATAAAATCAGAAATCTGCTCTGGCGTAAAAAACTGAGCAAATTTCTTCCTATGCTCAAGAGGAACAATCTTTATGTATTCCTTTTCTGTAATCATAGATTGCAGCCAAATAAAGAATCAAAATTTTTCTTATCAATGAAAGCCTCCCCACCATCAAATTTCACGTAGAAAAGTAATCGGCCCTTATTTAATTCTTTTCTAACACTATGATGGTCAGGTTCGGTAACGGCCTGAGCTAAGCAAACACCATCTTGAGAGGGAATCTTAATTGTAAGTTTATTTTGATTTTTTGTATCTCCCTCTATAGTGTATTTATCCCCTTCTAAATCAGGTTGAGCAACCAATTCTAAAATATGCCTAAAAGAGATCCCATAGATTTTGTCAAAAAAAACTTGAACATAAAAATGGGGAACATTAAAAGTGTTTATCCATTTATGCACAACTTTAATATCCTCAACCTTAGGAGTTATGGACAGATAATTCCTCTTTTGAAGAATTTCTATGCAATCCTTGAAGTCTTTAAATAAAGATGTCAACTCTTCCAAGCGTGGAGAAGTTTTCCAAGAAGGGCGCCTAAAACTTAAACTTCTTATTGATGTTTCATTAAATTGTTCCAACATCGGGATTAATTCTGGTCTTTTTTGTTCCAATATATCCCGATATTCTTTAAGAATACTATTTTTGATGCTAATTGCTCTTTCTGTATTATCCCGTACAACCCTATTTGCTTCTTCTGTATATTTGTTTATTAAGAAAGCGCTAGAACGTACTTCGATACCAGCAATAGCTTTTGAAACATAATCGTCAATTACGCTACTCTTCTTAGAACTTATATCATAGCCAAGCTTTTCGTTAAAATCGCTTTTCTTGAAAAGAAGAATATCCGGCCGCTTTCCTATTGTATCCAACTCGTTTTGGTAGTCATTGAAAAACTGTTCAAACCCTTCCTCGCCTGCTACCAAATCATCGGATTTTCCATATCTAACCGCTACAATATTATCTGAATTATCATTGATGGCTCTAAAGATTACGTCTTCAGCCCAATCCCCCTGTTGTTTGTTGGTTATAAACTCTGACGATGCTTGGGTGGGCATAGATGCTTCACTACGAGGCTCATCAAAATCAATGAGTCCTGTATGAATACTCCCACAGATATTGTTGATAATGTCTTTATACTTTGCCATATTATCAATTTTTTATCATTTACAAAATGAATATTGCCACAAAGATACAAATAATCTTCGAGATTAATCACAGCCGAGCATGATTTTACACATAATTTAATAAACCCATCCCTACAGCGCCTTCAGGTACTCATAGACAAGAGAACCGAGAACGAGGGTCATCACGTAAACAAAAACTATTCCTTCCATAATCCATCATGTTTTAGTTAATAAATTTGATGGCAAAATTATGGAAGGGGTGTCCCAAAAGTCGGGACACCCATCCGAATTTTAATATCTTTTAAGAATTCCGGCTATCTGTTGCCGCATTTTCTCGCGTAACTCCTGCGGCTGGAGCAGCTCAATGCCGTCGCCATAGGAGAGCAGATGGCCGAGGAAGTCGGCTGTGGGACGGATGTCGAAGGAGAAGTCGGTATAACGGCTGGTTACGGAGACCTCACGCTGCGAGTGGTGCAGGGGCAGCGTCCGCAGGTAGTCGGGCGTACGGTCGTAGGCCCGGACGACGACGTGCTCCAAAGGCGTATCGACGGTCAGCACACCGTAGTACTCAGCGAAGTACTCCTGCGGCGAGAAGTCGGCAGGCATCTCGAACGTCTCGTCGGTCAGCTGCAGCATCGTCATGCGGTCGAGCGAATAGATGCGCATCTGGTCAGCGTCGTTTCGGGCCAGCAGGTACCAGCGCTGGTGAAACAGCTTCAGGGCGTAGGGGCAGACGGTGCGCTCATAGCCCTCGGCCGAGAACTTCCGGTAGCCGATGCGCAGACGGCGGTTCGTCCTGACGGCACGGACAATGGTGTCGAGGTACTCCAGGCCTGCAGGCACGCTCTCCAGCACCACACGCTCGTTGATGGCGGCACTTTCACTCAGCATGCCGTGCACGGTGAGCGTCGAGAAGAGCCACCGTCCGATGCTGTCGTCGTTGAGCACCTCGGGGTTGGCAATGTAGTAGCAGTACGTCTTTGGCTCACAGTCGATGATGATGCCAAACATGTCGAGAATGGCGTCGCGATGCCGGTTGAACGACGAGCGTTGCAGCGTGTTGCCGCCATTCACGCCGTCCTGCTGCCACTTCCGGTTCAGTTCCTCGAAGGTCAGTTTGCGGTATGCCCGCAGCGTATTGATAATCCAAGTATATTGGTAAAATATCTGTGCTGGTTTCATGTCTTCCTCGTTATGTGCACAGCGGAACCAACCCTACTGTGTTCTTAGATGAGTGTAATATGCCACAAAGATAACAAGAAATAATGAATCGACAAAGAAAACCGACGATTTTTTAATCGGACGCAGCGGGTGCACAGCGGAACCCTTCTGTGCACTATTGTGTCTGAAATTCACAAACTTTTGTATATAAGCGTATTACGTGGTTTTTCACAAACTTTTTTGCATGAAAAAAGACGATTTTTTACCTATTTTTTGGAGATGCAAAACTATCTTCGTAACTTTGCATCATCAAACACGGGCAGTGATGCCCGGAGCCGCTGGAACAGGTGCCGGATGAAGCCCCGAAAGGTGCCGGATATCGACCCGACAGGCGGCAGATGAAGACACGAAACATAAGACTCTGAAATACACGGACGGCCAAAAGTGTAACTACTGAAAACGAAAAAGAAAACGAAAACGAAAAAACTAATTAATTAACTAACTTTTTAAAAAAACTAAATTACTACTATGGGAACTTTAAACATTCAAATGCGCATCAACCTGCGCCAGAACACCAATCGAAAGTCTGACCAGTACGGGTTCTACTACCCTTACATCGACCGCACGGGAACGCTGGACACCCGCGGCTTCTGCAAGCACATGACGGAACACGGCACGATGTTCGACCGCGCCACCATCGAGGGCGTCATGACCACCATGCAGGGCTGTCTGGTGGAGCTGCTCTCGCAGGGCGTCGCCGTGAAGCTGAACGGCATCGGCACGTTCTACCCCTCGGCACAGTCCATTAAGGGTGGAGCACCAACCTTGGAAGAAGCCCGTGCGCTCGGCGCCGACGGACTGGTACAGGGCATCCACGTGCGCTTCCTGCCGGACGGCACGAAGCTGGACGACATCACGTCGAAGACGATGAAGAAGAACTGCTCGCTCACGCTGCACCAGGTGCAGGTGCCCGACGGGGAGTACACTCCCGAAGGCTCTACCAAGCCTCGCAGGAAGTACAAGTACGAGCCCATCACCACCTCGGGCATGGAGGATGGCGGTGACGAGCCGGAGCCTTAAACGAAGCCCCTCCGGGGGCTTTCGTTTTCGGTTTATCTCACACAGAAATTTTTTAAGGTCACACAGAAATCACAGAAATCACAGAAATTTTTTATGTCACACAGATCTTACGGATCTCACAGATTCTTTGGTCGCTACGCTCAAAATTCTTAAGACTCGCGATGCTCGAATAAGCGGCAGAGCCGAGCGGAAACAAAAATTTATCGGTTATCAGTTAGAGGTTCGCGAAAAATTTCTGAATAATTTCTGGCAATTTCTTTCAAAAAAACACTGGCAATTTCTTTCAAAAAAAATCGTAAATCGAAAATAAGAAAATCGAAAATAAATCGATGATTAAGAATGTACGCGCATATACAGCAATAGCGATGCTGGCCTCGGGAGTGGGGCTAAACATTGCAGGATTCATTGCCCCGCCTTTCGGGGAAATCAGCGACTCGGTGCTGTGGTGTTTCGCACAATGCCTGATGTATGCAGGCACGGCCTTGGGCATCGATGTCATGGTGGATTACAAGCTGTGTCAAAATCTGAAATAGAAGGTTTGAGTTGGTTTCATAAATAAAGGAAAGCAGGCTGACCGCGATGGTCAGCCTGCTTTATTATATGCGAAAATTACAAAATTACAAATTACATTATTACATTAAGCTATGAATCGAAGTGTATAATTATGTTAATAATGTAATTCAACTTTTGCAAGTTGAGGAGTTAAGGGGAGCTTACGAAACTTGCATACATTACAAAACTGAGGTGATGAGGCTGGTCGCCAGGAATGGTGTATTGTGGTAGTGTTCGGCGCCCCCAAGTATCAATACCCCCTACCCCATGGATGTTCAGATCAATGTTCAGATTGACAAAACGTCCTCGGGTAATGTCTTGCGGGTGACGAGCTCCCTCCAGATTTTCTTCTCCATAGTCCCATGCACGGATGCAGAGTGGCTGCTTACCGTCAATGTGTATTGTCTGTTTCTCAGAACCGATTTCGAACCAACGGACGTCACAGCGGTTGCCATTATCCTGCGGTCTCACATAGTCTGTCTGATAATCCGACAGCGGCATTTCATAGCGTCCGATAAACGCTGAGCGCTTACGGTCGGGATAGTTCTCCCATGGTCCACGACCATAATAGGCGACGTGCGTCATGTCGGCAGGCAGACGCATCCGCATGCCGAACTTCGGAATCAGAGGAATATCGGTGGTTGTAGGACGGTAGTCCATATCCACCATGATACGTCCGTCGGTCTTTACTGTATATGTCAGCGTCAGGTCAGCCCCCACTGGCAGCGTCAGGTCGGCAATAATCCGGTTTCCATCGATACGGAAGGATTTCGTCGTCCGGCCACTTGCTGCATCGCGCCAGGCGGCTGTACGTTCTGCGAAATGAGCGGCGTGCTGATTGTCGTTCTCGGGTTTCCAGAAGTAGGGTTCCAAAGGAGCCTGCAGCAGCTGTTTGCCATCGACGATCCATGAGGTAAGCGCCCCGGAAGGGTCGATGGTGACGGAGCCGTTCCGGGTAGGAAAGACCATGTTCCCTGCCGATTCCTGTGGCTTAGCATTCCCTTCGCTAACGCCAAACCAGAACTCTTCCGGTTTGAGGATGAACTGTTCGCGGGCAACCACAAATTTCTCTTCTGCCCAGGGTGTGGCCTGACGCAGGCGGGCATAGACGTTCAGGAGCAGTTCTGGTTCGTTATAGGGGTAATATGGATAGGGTATCCCGAATTTGTCGCCATTCATTCTCGCCAGTTCGCCTGTAATCAGTTCCCCGTTATGATAGACCTCACAATAGTATTCATAGTGGTCGATACTGGTGAAGTAGTCTCTATTAATGACGCGGATGCTGTCGCCCTCCTGCACGAACTGCAGAGGCTGATACACATACTGCACCTCATAATAGTGCGGATGAGGTGTGCGGTCGGGAGCCAACAGTCCATTGATGCAGAAGGCACCGAGGTTGGGCTTGTCGCCATAGTCGCCTCCATAGGCCCAGAAAGCCGTATCGCCGTCTTTCTTCAAGAGTCCTTGGTCCACCCAGTCCCAGATGGCTGCACCCACAATACTACTATCGGCATAAATCACATCCCAGTACTCCTGCAGGTTACCCACGGAGTTACCCATGGCGTGGGCATACTCACGGGCAATCATTGGTTTCCCGGTTTCTTTGATGGCCTCACTGCGCAGTTCGTCAGGTGCCGGGTAGCCAAAGTCGTGCAGCGCGGAGTAACGCGGATGGCAGTCGTAGAAGGGCAGACGGGTGGAGTCGAGCTCACACACCTTGTCATACATGGCTTGGATATTGGGACCTACGCCACCCTCGTTGCCAAGGCTCCAGAGGATGACACAAGGATGATTGAAGTCGCGCTTCACCAGCGACTCTGCCCGGTCAACATGCGCATCGCGCCAAGCCTCATCGTGCCCCATTTCCTCGTTGGCATAGCCATAGCCGTGACTCTCCTGGTTAGCCTCGTCCATCACGTAGATGCCCCAGCGGTCGCAGAGTTCATACAGATATTCGCGGTCGGGGTAATGGCTGGTACGCAAGAAGTTGATATTGGCCTGTTTCATCAGGCGGATATCCTGCTCGTAGGTGGCATCGTCCACCCAGCGGCCTGTAACAGGGTGATGGTCGTGACGGTTCACGCCGCGCAGCTTCACGTTCTTGCCATTGATTTTGAACACCTCACCCACACATTCCACGCGCTTCACGCCCAGATGATAGTCGAAATGCTCGACGACCTGTCTCTTTTTATCCTGCAACTCCACGCTGAACGGGTAGAGGTCCGGTTTCTCGGCCGACCACAATCGGGGATTCTTTATAGTGTAATGATATATTTGGCAAACGGTGTCACCGGCATTGATTGTCAGCGGGCTTAACAGGCTATTTATTTTCTCTTCAATTTTAAATACAGGGAATACCTTTGCAACTCGCGTCCCCGTGTTGCAGATGCTTATCTTTGCGCACACATCCGCCTCACTATAGTCGCTGTTCGGCACGGCCGTCACCCGATAGTCGGCTATATGCACCAGCGGACGCACCCATAGTTGCACCTCACGGAAGATGCCGGAGAGGCGCCACATGTCCTGGTCTTCCAGGTAGCTGCCGTCCGACCAGCGATAGACCTCAACGGCGAGTTTGTTCCTGCCCTCACGCAGATAACTGGTCACGTCAAACTCTGCGGGAGACATGGAGTTCTGGCTGTAGCCCACTTTCTGCCCGTTCACCCAGAGGTACATGGCTGAGTGTACGCCGCCGAAGTGGAGAATCAGATTCTTCGATAGCATCTCCCGGCTGACATCGAAGAAGGTGACGTACTGCCCCACGGGGTTTCGGTTCTCGTAGGCCGTCCAGTCGCGAGGCGGCTCACTGGTGACGCTGGGACGGTTGCGCTGGAAGGGGTAGTCGATATTGGTATAGATAGGTGTGCCGTAGCCCTGCGTCTGCCAGTTGCCTGGCACCTTTATCTTCCCCCAACTGCTCACGTCGTAGTCCTCGCGGTAGAAGTCAACAGCTCTTTCCTCCGGATTACGGCTCCAACGGAACAGCCACTCGCCGTCAAGACTCACAATCTCCTTACACGCCTTCCATTTCGAGGGCAGCTGTAGTGTGGCGTGATACGGCAGTTTGTTCATGCTCAGCACGGCGGGGTTCTCCCAGTCGTGGGTTTGTGCTTGTGCTGACATAGCCTGAGCCCATCCTTCCGAGAACGAGCATGTTATCAACATGATAATTAGGATTCTTCTCATATATGATTTTTTATTCTGTCATTACTTCTACATCGCCGTAAGCCATACGGTTACCTGTTGCTAAGCGGTCTGCATCAAATTTGAGCATCTTAGCCCTGACAGGCTGAAACTTGATGGTTTGCCAAATGGGATTGTTGACGACATTCGAGAACTCACCAGAGGCCAGTTTTGTCCAATTCGACCAGTCGGTGGAAGCCCAAAGGGTGTAGCATCTTTCAGCGGCTGCCACTGCCCGTCAACTTCGGCTTCTAACAGGAACTTCTTCACACGTTGACCATAACGGATATCCTCCTCCGCAAGGAAGCGGTTGAAGGTGGTAGGCCTGCCAAAGTCAATCACGGTCTCGTTTCCATTGACTTGCGTCCTGGCCTTTTCTGCAAGGTTTGTCCTAAACACCTCGTCGATCATCTTCTTAAAGGCGATGCCACGCAGACTGTCGTTAGGGTGAATGCGTCCATTAGGCGCTATGGGAAAGTTAAGCAACAGCGTAGAGTTACGACCCACCGATTTATAATAGGTGTCCATCAGCTTCGACAGACTCTTCACGTGCTCGTTTTCTGTATCATGATAGAACCAGCCCGGGCGGATGCTGGTGTTGGTCTCACCTGGCACCCATGAGTCACCGTTCTCCAGTCCGTAGTGCAGCATGTGCCACTCCACCTCACCGTCATGATTCAGTAAACTCCAGTTGGTCTCGCCCACGTTACCTGCCTCTGTTCCCACCCAACGCAGATCACCTCGGTCGCTTCCGTCATTCCAAATAAGACAATTAGGCTGCAGCTGCCGAATCATCTTGTAGGTTTCGGGCCATTGATAATAGGTGGTCCGGTCGATCTTCCGGGTCTCGTTGGCTCCACCATACCAGCCATCGCCACCATTGGCACCATCGAACCAAACCTCGAAGATCTCACCGTAATTAGTGAGCAACTCGCGCAGTTGATTGCGGAAATACGCCACATAAGCAGGTCGTCCGTATTCCGGGTGATTCCGGTCCCAAGGCGACAGATAGACAGCGAATTTCAGTCCTTCCTCACGACAGGCGTCAGCCAACTCACGTACTACGTCGCCCTTGCCTTTCTTCCAAGGCGAGCTCTTCACCGAGTACTCCGTATAGGCCGAAGGCCACATACAGAACCCGCAGTGATGTTTGGCTGTAAAGATGATGCCACGCATACCCGCCTGTTTGCACACACGTGCCCATTGCCGGCAGTCCAGACTGCTGGGGTTAAACAACTGCGGATTTTCGTTACCATATCCCCACTCTTCGTCGGTGTAGGTGTTCAGTGAGTAATGGATAAAGGCATACATCTCCATATCCTGCCAATGCAACTGATTGTCCGTGGGAACAGGACCACAGGGTTCCACCTGCGCTTGCAACGATGCAGCAGTCATGGCGGTCAACAACAATATAAGTAATGGTTTCATATAATGGTATTGCATTGGTTTCATATCGTCTGCAAAGGTACGAAAAAATAGTTGATAGTAGTTCAAAATATTATCCAAAAAATAAAAGACGTAATAAAAGCAGGCTGACCGTGATGGTCAGCCTGCTTTATGATGTGCGAAAGTTACAAAATTACAAATTACATTATTACATTAAGCTATGAAACGAAGTGTATAATTATGTTAATAATGTAATTTTGTCAGATTCTTCTCTCACTTCTCCACGACTACTTTTTTCCCGTTAAAGATATAGATGCCCTTCCGGGTGGGCTTGCCAGTGAGCTTGCGGCCGTCGAGGGTGTACCATGCATCGGTGAGGGATGACGGTTGACGGGTGACTGGAGAGATGCCCGTGGTGCTGTTGGGGTCAACCACCAGTACCTCGTCAAGGAAGAAGCGGTTGTTCGAGGGCGTGAATACAATCTTCGAACTTCCGGTGCCTGTGATGGTGACAGTATAGGTTTCCCAATCGTTGTTTGACAGCGTTACCGAGGACGGATTGAACACCAGTTTGTTGCCGTCATACGACAGTTTCAGCGTTGTGCTTTCATCACCCCAGGCAGCAGCCTTGAAGGTCAGCGTTGTCTCGTTGGCAGAGAAATTAATGCTGGGTGTTGTGGCTTTACCGCTCTTTTTTGACGAACCAAACCTGGCACACTGGTCAGCGCCATAAGAAGTTCCAGACCAACCGGTATTATCAGGAGTGAAAGTTGCATTGGCAATAGTACCGCTCCACTGGTTATCGTTACCGCCCTTACCACCACAATTGTTGAACGACTCGTAGAACAGGTAGTCGCCAGTAGGCGTCACGACGGGGTCATCGCCAGAGCTGGAAGCGTAATTGGCAACATAGTTGAAGGAGATGGTGCCTTCCTCGTCGTCGAGGGTGATGTCTTCCACGGACGATGTCATGTTGGTGGACATCTTTGACTTCTTGTTATAGAACTTGGCGGCGGGTTTCGTGTCCTTGTTGAACTTGTTGTTCGTTTTGCTGTTCGTTACATAAGGATACGGGTCGGTTTCAAGGCCTTCCCATGTCAGGTACTTATTCCCCTGATAGGTTTCATACTGATAGGCATTGTCGGCTGCCACCCAGGTCATACGCTGATGGCTGGGTTCGTCATTGGGCTTGTTATTTGCCCATACGTTTTCGTCGTAATCCACATGGAGGATGAGCAGGCCGGCACCGGGCAGCCCTGCATCCCAGCCGATATACTGGCGGTTCTCCAGGAGGTAATACTCGTTGCGGTTCTCGGGATTGTAGATGATGTAGTACTCGCCACCTTCCTGCAGCGACTTCATGCCGGTCACGGTCACGTCTCCATCGCCCAGCTCAACGGGCTCCGACCATCCTGCCACCCAGCGTTCGTAGCTGGTATAGCCGGCGGGACAGAAGCCGTCGCCGTTATAGCTGCCCTGGTCCATCAGGTCCCACTGGTCCATGCCCCAACCGCCGGAATAGTCGGTATCGTAGAAATCGGGATAGCCCAGACAGTGAGAGAACTCATGGCACATGGTGCCAATGCCCTCGATTTGTCCTTCCCCTCTCAGCTCAGGGCCGCAGGCATAGGTGTTGACTACCAGATTGGTTCCGACGGTTACAGGGCCTGTGCCGTCGCCGTCCTTGCTTGCCCAGTACAGGTTGTAGGCGTGGGGCCATATCGTGTAGTCAGCACCACCGGCGGCTTCTCCCTCGCCGGCATAGACGACATACACCTGATCAACCTCGCCGTCGTTGTCCCAGTCGTAGGGCGTCCAGTCGGCTATTTCATTCTTTGCCAGTTCTACTGCCTCGCAGACCATCTCGCCGGCATACATGTCGTCGTCATAGTCGTCGTTTGCTCCGTAATGGGACTGCTTCTTTGACACGGTGACGGGGCCTACCACGTCGAAGTCGAGCTCGAACTGGCCGCCGCTCTGGGCCTTGAAATAGTCGGACATAGAACCACAGAAGTCGCCTTCGCTGAAGCCTTGCTCATTGGCGATGCGGGTAAAGAGGGCATTGTTGTGATCTACTTCGAAGCTCTTGTCGCTGAAGTTGACCAGGATGATGATTCCCTTCTTCTGGCCGAAATAGCCTGACGACGCGCTGGCTCTGCGCTTGGCCAGACGGCGCGAGCGCTGCTCGTTGACACGCTGGCGGCGCTCCTTGGCCTGTTGTCTGACGGTAGTCAGATCGACCGTCTGGAACACATCGGTATTGCCCATTTGCCGGTAGGCACGTCCGTCGTCTGTCAGCCAGTAGTGTCCGTATTCGTCACCTTTGAGTTGTGCGCTTACTTCTGTTCCGTCTGCCAGCTTCAGGGTTTTCCATACGCCGGGTTTGGCTGGCACAGCCATCGCTGCCATCGTCACGATGGCAAGCGATAATGTCATAAAAAATTTCTTCATTCTTTGTGTTTTGTACTTTACTTTTTTTACGTTTTGGTGTTTCTTATTTTATGTTTCACATTATTTTCACTTTATCACGACTCGCACTCCATTGTGGATGTAAATACCCTTTCGGGCGGGCTTGCCACTGAGCTTGCGACCGTCGAGGGTGTACCATGCATCGGTGAGGGATGACGGTTGACGGGTGACGGGAGAGATGCCGGTGGTGCTGTTGGCCGTCACCAATACCTCGTCGAGGAAGAAACGCTTAGCAGGTGTAAACTTTAACTTGATGGTGCCTGTAGCCGTCAGAGTGGCTGTGAATGAGGTCCACTGCTTTTTCTTCATCGTGAAATTCGTCTGACTAAGAGTAACACCAGAGCCTACGACCTCAACCTTCAGAGACGTTCCATCCTCATTATATGGAGCAGCCATGAAGGTCAGCACAGAGGTTGCAGACGTCAAAGTTATCGATGGTGTAGTAACGACTCCAGACTTACTGCCAGAACCGAAACGTGCACACTCATCTCCTGCACCCGCATACGAATAGCTCCAATTATCATTATCAGCTTTGAAGGTACCACTAGCATCATCCCAATCGCTACCACCACCGCCAGAACCATCACATTCGTCGAACGACTCGTAGAACATCACATCATCTGTGACATCTGGAATATCAGGAAGTTCCTCAACGATGGCAAATGTTGCAGAAGTCTGACGACTAATATTGTCGCCCTTAACAGCAATAGCCTTCAATGTTGTAGTCTCCGTAATAGTAATCGGGCCATTATAGAGCGAAGAACCTATCGTGGCATCCGTGCCGTTAGTCGTATAATAGATGCTGGCACCAGCAGTATTGGTACTGATACTTACCTCAACACTATTTACAAACGTACCACCAGAATGCGAGAAAATAGGCTCATGAACGTAATCAGGATCTACGGCAGTTCCCTGATAATTATCATAGGAGAATGCTTCGTTCGTCTTACTTCCCCAAGTGTATTCCTCCAACCCAGGATAATCTACAAAGGGGTTACGGTTGCCCTGTACCTCAAAGACAGCATTGTTACGAGCAATTTCTCTTTCGTCAACAGGGTCTTCCCTCGACCAGCGCATCATCATGTCAAGAGCCCAACTTGTCAAGCCTGATGCAGTATTTGCGAACACGTCATGCCCCCAGTTCTTGCTATCAGGGTAACGTGTTACCATATAGAAATAGATACGGGCAATGTCACCTTTGATTTCATCAGCAGGTTCAAACACCGTACCCGTGTGACCAGGAGTCCTACAAGAACCAAGTTTGCAATAACCATTTTTTGAGGTATAGGTTGCATTCTTAACTTCACCAAATGGATAATTTGACCGACGATTGTTCACATAACCATCGGTTGGAAGCACATGGACAATGTCTGATTTGATGCCTGAACCGCTAAACCAGCTTTGCGGAACACTATGCTCACGGTTATACATATCGCCCTCTTTCGAATAGCTGCCCTTGTTATTTACACAGTGACGATAGTTTGTGGCATTGGAATACCAGTCGCGCACATAGCCATCTGGACGGGTATCGGTTTTCTTGTATGCTTCGTAAAGTCCATCGTAACCCACATTTCTGGGGTTTACTATAATGCCTGCTAACTTGGTTTTCAAGGCTTTTCCTTTCAAGCCATCGGCACCTTTATAATAAGTTCCAGAACCATTCGGACCTTGTGCCCACACGGCGGTGAGTGCCATCAGAAGCACTGCTAATACGACTGTTCTCTTCATTTCTTTCCGATTCGAAAGTTTAGTTAGACATACTTTGTTATTAGTAGAGGCTGCAAAAGTATGAATATTTTTTGTAAAAAACAAAAGTTATCCGATTTCTTTTTGCTTTTTCACAAATAATACGTATTTTTGCACGCATGAAGAGAATACTATTATGTTTGGTTGTGGCATGGACAACAGGACAGGCTACGGCACAGGAAGAGAAAGTGACGTTCAAGGTGATCAGGCAGAACCCCATCACCAGCGTGAAGGACCAGAACCGGAGCGGCACGTGCTGGGACTACGCCACGTGCGGATTCTTCGAGGGAGAGATTCTGCGCAAGAGCGGAAAGACGTACGACCTGAGCGAGATGTTCGTGGCGAGCAAGGACTATGTGGACTGTGCCGACTTCCACGTCCGCATGCATGGCTACAGCCGGTTCTCAGAAGGAGGCTCCTGCGACGACGTGCTTGACGTCATCAGGACGCACGGCATCTGCCCGGAGGAGGCCATGCCGGTATCGACGCTGGCAACCGGCGACTCGCTGGCTAACTTCAACGAGTTCTTCAGCCTGCTGGAGCCCTACGTGGAGGCGGTGGCCAAAAACAAGGAAAAGAGCATCTCGCCGCAATGGAAAGAGGCGCTGCAGGGTATTCTGGATGCCTACTTGGGCAAGTGCCCCACGGAATTTGTGTACGAGGGCAAACGATACACCCCACAGCAGTTTGCCGCCTCGCTGGGGCTTGACTGGAACGACTACACGAGCATCACCAGCTTTACCCACCATCCGTTCTACACGAGCTTCGTGATTGAGGCACCTTACAAATGGCGGCCAAGGCTGAGCTATAACGTGCCGCTGGACGAGATGATGGACATCATCGACAAGGCACTGGAACAGGGCTACAACGTGGCATGGGGAGGCGACGTCAGCGAGCAGGGTTTTACCCGACAGGGACTGGCCACCACCGACGAGGTGCCGTCACAGGAACTGCGACAGCAGCGCTTTGACTCCTGGAAATCGACCTACGACCACGTCATGCTCATCTTCGGACAGGCGGAGGATGAACAGGGACGCAAGTTCTACATGGTGAAAAACTCGTGGGGAAAGACGGGCAACTATGAGGGCATCTGGTATATGTCAAGGGACTTCATTGCCTTGAACACGACCTACATCTTCCTGAACCGCAAGGCTATTGCAAAAGCGCCTTGCCACGAGGAAGTCGCAGACGGATGCCACACCGCGCCCTAACACAAAGCCGAACCATACTCCCGACAAACCGTAACCCAGCACGATGCCGAGCAGCCACGTGGCGGGTATGCAACAGACCACCTCGTTGATGGTGGTCCAGAGCAGGCTTCGCTTCCCTCTTCCCAACCCTAAATAGAGGAAGGTGGAGGGCAGGCCGACGGCGAGGAAGGGAATGCAGAAGGCGGTGATGCGGATGAAGCGGCTGATGTCGTCGATGAGCTGCACGTCGTCGGTGGCCAGACCGAACAGCGAGGCCAAGGGATGGGAGAAGACGACGGCGAGTGTCGTAACGGCAACGGCTATCAGCATGGCATAAAGACAGCAGTAGGTGTGGGTGCGCCGCACATCCGACATGTTTCCCAAACCGTAATGGGTTCCCACGATGGCTACCGAGGCAAGACTGATGGAGGTGACGGGCATGAGGGTAATCTGATAGAGCCGGTAGCCTGACGTATAGACGGCTATGCCATGGTCGCCTCCGATGTGCTGGATGACGGCATAGAACATGAAGGAGGCAAACGACATCATCAGCAACTCGACGGAAGCAGGAAGTCCCGTACCCAGAACGTCACGGACAACCGACATGTCGTAACGGCGCTGTAGGATGCGGCTGAGATGGATATACAGGTAGGCCTTACGGCGGACGAAAATCCAGTAGGACATCATCAGGGCGCTGAGCAGCGACGTCACTACCGTAGAGACGGCGGCACCGGCAGTACCCCACCCTAACCAGTAGATGAAGACGGGGTCAAGAAGACCGTTGAGGACGACGCCGGTAGTGATGGCATACATGGGACGCTTGGAGTCGCCCTCGGCACGCAGAATGCCGGCAAGACCGCAGGAAAGGGTAAAACAGAGGAGTCCGCCAAACAGCGGCAGCGAGTAGCGGACGGCTTCAAGTGCGGCCTCGCTGCTGACGCTGCAGACATTGAGGAAGGGACGGAGCGTACCCAACAGCAGGACGGTGAGCAGCAGGGCACCGGCAATGAAGATCATGATGGCGTGTTCGGCAGCCTTCTCTGCCTTCTGCTTGTCGCTGGCGGCATAGCGGCTGATGACGCTGGTGGCACCCTGGGCGAGACCGTTGGAAACGCCGGTAACCACCATCCACAACGGGGTGACGATACCGACACCGGCCAAGGCAGACCTGCCCAGACCGGCTATCCAGATACCATCAACCACATTGTATAGGGTGGTGAATATCATGGTGACCATGACAGGCAGGGCCAGCGGCATGACCGACTTACGAGGGTCACCGCGCAACATGTCTATCCGCGACTTATGCTCTGCCATAACAGATGACGTCTGCCGTTCTCAATGTGCCTCTCTGCATGACGGAAACGGGTTACCGCTTGATTTCGATGTCGCGTCTGACGTTGTTACGAATCTTGGTCAGGTAGCCCTTCATGCCCGCTGCATCCTTCGTGTCGATAATCTCCAGCAGTTCCTTCAGCTCGGTGCGTATCTGGCTGACCTGGTCGTGGGTATAGGGGTTGAAGAGGATTTCCTGCAACAGGTAGTCGTCCTCGTTGAGCACACCCTTGGCAATGCGCATGTGGCGCTTGAAGGTGGTGCCGGGAGCGTCCTGGTGCTTCATGACGGCTGCAAAGACGAACGTGGAGACGAAAGGAATACTCAGCGAGTAGGCTACCGTCTTGTCGTGCTCCTCGAAAGTGTACTCGTAGATGTTCAGTCCCAGCTTCTGATAGAGGTCCTTGAAGAAGATGCGTCCCATGTAGTCGCCCTCGCTGATGATGATGGCATTCTCCTCAGAGAGCTGCTGCAAGTTGGCAAACGTAGGACCGAACATGGGGTGGGTGGAGACATAGCGCATGCCTGTCTGCTCGTAAAACTCCTTCAGGTCGGTCTTCACCGAGGCGATGTCGCTGATGATGCACTCCTTGGGCAGATAGGGAATGACCTCCTTGAACACAGGAATGGTGTATTTCAGTGTCACGGCATTGATGAGCAGCTCGGGCTGGAAGGCCTGAATCTCCTCGTAGGTGGTGAAACGCTGGCAGTTGTAGGTGAAGCGCATGCGCTTGGCGTCTCTCTCAAACACGGCCACCTCGTGGTCGAAACTCAGCAGGTCGATGAAGAAACTGCCCATCTTGCCTGCTCCCATGACTAATATTTTCATGTTACTGATTGATAATCTCAATTTGCTGACGGACACTTTCTTCATGGATACTCTCGAACACCTTGGCCACAAACTCCGGTCCCATGCCGCAGAGGGCACCCTGGGCTCCGCGCTTGTCGAGAATCTCGTTGTAGCGGGAGGTCTGCAGCACGGTCATGTTGTGCTCCTTCTTATACTGACCTATCTCACGGCAGACACGCATACGCTTGGACAGCAGGTCCATCAGCTGGTTGTCAAGCTCGTCAATCTGCTTGCGCAGGGTGGTGATGCCCTCGGTGGTGGTCTTCTCGTCGCGGATGACAAGCAGCGAGAGGATGTAGTCGAGCACGTCGGGAGTAACCTGCTGCTTGGCATCGCTCCATGCCTTGTCGGGGTCGCAGTGGCTCTCGACAATCAGACCCTCGAAACCGAGGTCCATGGCCTGCTGACACAGGGGGGCAATGAGTTCACGACGGCCACCAATGTGACTGGGGTCGCTGATGATGGGCAACTCGGGGATGCGGCGCTTCAGCTCAATGGGAATCTGCCACATGGGCATGTTACGGTATATCTTCTTGTCGTAAGAGGAGAAACCGCGGTGGATGGCGGCCATACGCTTCACACCGGCCTGGTTCAGACGCTCCATGGCACCTATCCAGAGCTCGAGGTCAGGATTGACGGGATTCTTCACGAACACGGGAACATCGACGCCCTTCAAGGCATCGGCAAGGGCCTGCACGGCAAAGGGGTTGGCAGAGGTACGGGCACCAATCCAGAGTATGTCGATGCCGTACTTCAGGCAAAGCTCGACATGTTCCGGCGTTGCCACCTCGGTAGCCACCAGCATGTGGGTCTCGTCCTTCACACGCTTCAGCCAGACAAGGGCGGGCTCTCCGTGGCCCTCGAAACCACCGGGCTTCGTACGGGGTTTCCAAACACCGGCACGGAAGTTATGGCAGCCCTTCATGGCCAGCTGGCGGGCGGTGGTCATCACTTGCTCCTCGGACTCGGCACTGCAGGGACCTGCAATGACGAAGGGGCGTTCGTTGTCACTCGGTAAATTCAGTTTTGCTAATTCTAATTCCATATCCATAAAGACCCACCCCCTGCCCCTCCCTGAATGGAGGGGAGTAGAATGATTGTAGGGGGTATTCTACTGCTATTATTATTTCATTCTTTTAATTTACTTGTTAGTGTAGAGTGTGACCACTCCCTCCCTCACAGGGAGGGCGGGGGGAGGGTCTCTTCTATCCTTTGGAGTGCTGCCTGTATTTTCTCTTCCTTGGCACACAGGGAGATGCGGATGTAGCGCTCGCCATTAGAACCGAAGATGAAGCCAGGGGTAATGAACACACGGGCCTCGTGGAGCACGCGCTCCGTCAGGTCTTCCACGTTCTGGTAGCTGTCGGGGATGCGCCCCCAGAGGAACATGCCCACCTGGTTGGGGTCGTAGGTACAGCCCAGAACCTGCATAATCTGCTCTGCATATTTTCTGCGGGCGGCATAGCGGCTGACGTTGGCCTCGCGGTGCCACTCGTCGCTATTCCGGTAGGCCTCGGCTGCAGCCAGCTGTATGCCACGGAAGGTGCCGCTCTCTATGTTCGACTGCACCTTCAGAATCCACGAGATGAACTGCGCATTGGTGGCACAGAGTCCCACGCGCCATCCGGGCATGTTGTGGCTCTTCGACATGGAGTTGAACTCTATGCAGCAGTCCTTGGCCCCCGGCACCTGGAGAATGCTCAGGTGTTCCTCACTCAAGATGAAGGAGTAAGGATTGTCGTTGACCACCACCACGCCGTGTTCCTTGGCGAAGCGTACCAGCCGCTCGTAAGTCTCCCTGCGGGCTCTTCCGCCGGTGGGCATGTTGGGGTAGTTCGTCCAGAGCAGTCGGCACTTCGTAGTCTTGTCGCTGACTATTGCCTCCAACTGCTCAAAGTCGGGCTGCCAGCCGTTGTCCTCCAGCAGGTCGTAGTTGATGATGTTGGCCCCTAACAGCTTCGAGAGCGACGTGTAAGTGGGATACCCCGGATTGGGCACCAACACGCTGTCGCCTGGGTTGACGAAGGCCAGCGTCACGTGCAGGATGCCTTCCTTCGAGCCGATCAGCGGCAGCAACTCGCTCTTCGGGTCGAGCTCAACGTCATACCAGCGCTTATAGAAGCCGGCCATGGCCTGGCGCAGTTCCGGCGTGCCCATGGTGGGCTGATAGCCGTGGGCACCGGGCTGTCGTGCCACCTCACAGAGTTTCTCTATCGTCTGTTCCGAGGGTGGCATGTCGGGGCTGCCAATGGCCAGGCTGATGATGTCCTTTCCCTCGGCGTTCAGCTGTGCCACTTCCTTCAATTTACGGCTGAAGTAGTATTCCTGCACTAAGTTCAGTCTTTCGGCAGGTTTAATTTGTCTGCTTTCCATCCTTATATTCTCCTAATATTTTTAAGTCCTTCGTCAGCGGAATAATAGCGTCAATGGACTGGCGGTAGCGCGTCAGGTCATCGTACATCACATCTACATAGAACAGGTACTCCCACTCTCTGCCGATGATGGGCAGCGACTGTATCTTGGTCAGGTTGATCTTGTAGAACGACAGGATGGCCAGCACATGGCTCAGCGACCCCTCCTCGTGAGGCAGCGAGAAGACGATGCTCGACTTGTTGGCCTGGGTCAGCGGCCGCAGCATGTCGGCCTTGTTGGGATTGCTCACCACGAGGAAGCGCGTAAAGTTGTGCTTGTTGTCCTCTATGTGGTCTTCGAGCACCTTCAGTCCGTATTGCCGTGCCGCATCGGCATGACAGATGGCGGCCCAGCCCTTCCGGCCCTCCTCGGCTATCATCTTGGCCGAGCCTGCGGTGTCCTCGGCCTCTACGTTCTTCATACGCGGATGCTGGCTGAGGAACT
>Ga0310697_10000547_pt1 | contig 49588 bp, 55 predicted proteins | sample 172DNAGHGlowgp2_FD_203883 | JGI IMG/M metagenome (GOLD analysis project Ga0310697, IMG submission 203883) | Sheep rumen microbial communities from Palmerston North, Manawatu-Wanganui, New Zealand - 1728 DNA GHGlow gp2 (v2) (version 2) | ecosystem: Host-associated > Mammals > Digestive system >...
ACAAAAACAAGGGTTTAGAGAGAATGATTCAACTTTTGCCAGGGTTAAGGATTAAAGTACCAAACAGGCATTCAACCTATGGCAGGGTTAAAGTAAAATCTATTCAACTTTTTCTAGGAAAGTACATAGTTAGCCATTGTCATTAATTGTCAATTGTCATTAGGTCATTAAGGATTTCTGGTTGGATTTTGCTTTAATAGTATTATATTATAATACTATTAAAATTTCGACGGGGTGCGAATTCCTTAATGACAATTGACCTAATGACAATTTGACAACGCCCGCCAGCACCCTCGAAAAAAAAAATTTGAAAAAAGTTGGCAAAGTATTCGAAAACCGCAATGGCGATGTCGTATATTTGCAATCGAATTAAAGAGGCAAACTCTTTACGGAGAAAACCGGCCATTTTCTCCGTCGAGAGCGAAGCTCTAAGATTCGATTGCGAGCACAGGCTGCGCCTCGGCAAAGTTCAAGTGCACTTGACTCTGCTCTCGGCTTGCACTGTCCTTGTCAGTAGGGATTTCGAAATCACCACGCCGAGTGAACAGACTCGACACGTCGAAGTGCGCAATTCGACACGTCGAATTACATAACTCGGCAAGCCTCTCCTAAATGAGCTAAATTAACTAACCAAAACCAGGAAAACGAACACGAATGACACTAATCTAACGAATCTTTTTTGTAGATGACAATCCTATAGATTGCTTTGCATGCAAAGGTTGATATTTTTGAAGCACTCTGAAAACTTGTTTTCAAGATGCATCCAAACAATAGCAACTCATCATCTACATAAAAAGTACCATTATAAATTCGTGTAAATCCGTGCAATCCGTGTTCAGAAAAACAAGAAAAATAAAATCTTCTGTCGACAAGAAATTGTTTTTAATGTTTTTTTGTTCGGGTTGTAATCCCGAAGGGATGGATGGTGTGGATGCAGGATTTCTGGAAGCTCGCTTACAAGAAAGCATGCAGGCACGACATCAGAGACGAAGTCTCAACCAGAACAAGTTTTTCTCGGTTTTTGTCTTAGCTCTACACTCTTAACTTTTATCTATTAACTTTTATCTATTAACTAAAAAAGTCATGATTAACTATTCCATTTGCATTATGAGCGCGAAGCCCGGCACGAAGAAGGCCGACATTAGCGCAGAGACCGGCGGCACCAAGGCTTATGGCTCCGCCCAGGCTAACGCCAAACTCACCTACGACCAGTTCGTACAGCACATGGCCGACCACAACACCCCGTTCTCCAAAGGTACCATCAGCGGCGTCATTACCGACATGATTCGTTGTCTCCGCGAGCAGCTCCTCGCTGGCAACATTGTCAGCCTCGGTGAACTCGGCAGCTTCCGTGTGGAACTCGGCTGCGAGGGCGCAGACACGACTGAGGAATTCGGTGCCGGCAACATCAAGGCCGTGAACGTCTGCTGGAATCCTGGCAAAGACTTCCGCAACCTCCGCAACGAGGCCCAGTTCCAGCTCGTTCCCACCCGCAAGATGCAGGACGACGCCATCGAAGTCATCAAGAACACGGACACGATTCAAGGTTTGGAGTAAAGCCAGCCAGACCACAGCCCCTCCAGCTCCCCCCTCAAGGGGGAGTGCTGGGAGGACGCTGAAACAAACCAAGAAAACGAACACAAATCTCACTAATCTAACGAATGATTAAACCCTCTTTTCAGATGATGAGTTAATATTTCTTTGAAGCATCTTGAAAACGAGTTTTCAGAAGTGCTTCGAAATAAATATCAACCTTTATTCTTCGAATAAAGCAGACCTATGGTCTGTCATCTGGAAGATAGAAGATTCGTGTCAATTTGTGCAATTCGTGTTCGAAAATCTTTAACTCTAACTATTATGACATTAGGTCTCAGAAACAACAATCCATTAAATATCAGAAGGGTTCCTGGACAACATTGGCGCGGCGAGCTCCCTTCCCCCGAGGGAAGGGCTGGGGATAGGCTCTTTGTTCAGTTTGAAAGCATCGAATATGGCCTCCGAGCCGCTTTCTGCCTCCTCGAAACCTACAGACGAAAATACAAAGCCGTATGTATAGAAGACATAATAAATCGATGGGCGCCACCGAGCGAAAACGATACGAGAAAATACGTCGAAACCGTATGCAGGCTCACAGGGTTCGGAGGAAAAGAAAGGCTCGTAGAAGACCAGCTCCCTGCCTTGGTTCATGCTATGGCATTCGTGGAGTGCGGTGCCCATATATCGAAAGAGACAATCGAGCAGGGATACAACCTGTATGTGAAACTAAAATCCAACTCAAAATGAAAGGAAAGAACATCTGGGAAATCATCCTGAAAGTCATCGTGGCCGCCATCACTGCAGCCCTGACCGCCATCACGACGACCTCATGCATGGGCATGGGACCTATGTAAAAAATTAGAGGCTAGAACTAATGTCCTAGCCTCTTATTTATAATTAATAATGTTTATCAACTCCAAGAATCGCCTCTGCAATTCTCATTCAAGGTGAGCCAAACAGAGGTAATTGGTCTATCTTTCAGACACAATAGATTAGTTTATTAATGTAATTTCCGGATTTGTGTAAAAGGGGAATTTCCCCTTATTTCCCTTTTGTTCCCTTTCCTTCTGTTATACAATTCTCAAAATTCTCGCTTCTTAGATACCCTATGCTTTTACTGCCTGTCATCTTTCTTGTATCCATAAATCCTAGTGTTACAAGATTTTGTAAATCCTTTCTAGCAGTCTTTATATCCACACCAAATCTTGTTGATATCTCTGTTGCAGTAAATATGCTCATAGGTAAATCCTTCAAGATTTTTAAAATCTTTGCCTGACGTTCATTTATATCTTTAATATTATATAGGATATGCATACTATCTGCATCATTTATCTTGCGCTGTAAATACTTCTTGAGTTCCTTGAAAGCATCATCCATCGCTTTTAGATTATATTGAATAAAATACGTCAAATCTAAATCATCACTCTCTGTATAAAGGAATGATTTCTCATAAGCTGGTTTGCTTTTATAAATGATTCTTGATATGGAAAGATATTGCATCAGCCAATATCCTTGCTTTATGAGATACCAATATACCAATGATCTTGCAGTACGTCCATTGCCATCAGAAAATGGATGAATATATGCCAACATAAAATGTAGTATGATACTTTTAACAATAGGATGTATAAATCCATTCTGCGTCTCGTTATTTGCGAAATCACACATGTTCTTTAACAAAGTATCCAAATCTCGGTGTGAAGGTGGTATATGTGCAACTTCTCCCGTAATCTCATTCATAACATATACATCGTCGGACTTACGAAATGAGCCTTCATCTTCTACATCATTCATTGTTTGTGACGAAATACGTTTATGAACTTCCAAGAGATTTTCAAGTGTAAAATCATTATCTTTATTATTGATTATATAATCAATTGTTTGATAATTATTAAATATCATCTGTTGGCTTTTGTTCGAAGGCTTCCTTCCCTTGCGGAGCATATCTTTTGCAACCTTTCTCGTTGTTGTTGCTCCTTCCATTTGACTTGAAGCAATTGCCTCTTCCATGATTGAACTCACTAAATAGAACGTATGATCTTTCTCCGGAACGATATTTAATGTTCCCAAATTACCACCAAGATTCATGTCGAACTCATGCAAAGTTTTCTGCATCTGTTCCGTAATCATGAAACTGAACGTAAGATCTTTTAGTTGCACCCTTTTCATATTAGAGTTCCTCATAATCTTTACAGCAGTCCACAAATCCTCGGGTCTAACACCATTTGGAGCTAGATATTTCACCTTGTCCCAATACAGATACTCTGTATTTATTTTATCGAACAATGATTTTAAGTCATTATTCAACAACAAGTCAAAAGTACCTTTAGTTACCTCAAATTTAGGAGTATTTTCTATCATAGATTTATTAAATTACTTACCAAAGGGAACAAAAGGGAATTTTAGGGAAATTCCCTTTTATGCCGTCTTATTAAATGTTTAATTACATCAAATTCATCTTTCGTGTGCCGATTCCTATAGACAATAGCAATTATGGGTTATTCAAACATATTCACTTCCAAAGTCTTCATAGAACTCCTTGTGCAAGAATATGATTTATTTGCTTAAGATAAAGTCCCTGTATATCTTAGCAGATTCAAGATGATAATCATCATATAATTCGTCCTATGCCCTTCCTGCTAACTAAACATCTTTTGCATACGCTTCAGTGATGCGGAATAAGATACATCAGCTTTTGATTGTAAATACCCGAACAACTCTTCCAGAGAACTCCATGAACGAATATCACCTATATTTAATATGATTTTCCATAGATTCGGGTTATGGATGAACAATGGATACATCATTACAGCTATTGCGTTATACAAATCCCTGTGGTATTGTTTTACCTTCAGTGAATCTTCAAATTGCTTATACCATCCGCCTTCAACGCTCAAACAGAAAATATCTTTGTTTTTTTTCAATAGGTTTTTGAGATAAACATCGACAGAAGGTGCATACCCCTGCAAGTCATTCGTCATACAGAATCCAATCATCCTGTTCAAATTATATAGAGATGATAATTCGCAAATCGTTTCTTCAAACCACAACATTGAAGACCACTCACCAGAAAGTAACCCGTCTATCAAATGATGGCAATATTCATGAGCAAACTGGTAAACCCACTGGCACCAATAGTTATCTTTTGCACTCAAATATATAATATGATCATCACCAGCCTTGGTACACAAAGGAATACCCTCTTTATTGCGCACAAAACATTTCTTGGTTGAGAAACAAGAACAATCCAATGCGGTCTTCATGCTCGTATCCACCATATACAACAAGGATCGAATTACAGCATAGTCCGGATTTCCCCAAGACGTATTTTCTTCTAAGATAATATTCGGAGAAACATTAAAATTCATTATTATACTTCTAACTCACCTATCACTTCTCACCTATCACTTCTCCCCTCTCACTTATCACTTATCACCTCTCACTTATCCCCTATCACTTATCACTTGTAACTTCTCCCCTCTCACTTTGCTTTAGCTTTTTTAGTGCCGATGTAAGTAGTTTTATTAATTCATTACAATCATTGTTAAGCGATTCAAAATGTTCTTTATCGATATAATTTGAAGCTTGAAGGATATCGAGCCAGTATGTCGTTTCGTTTGCTTCTTTCAATGAGATGCTATATTTACTGATAAAGTCGGCTCTTGACTGCGCGTTAACTGCCTCATGAGCATTAGCACCGATACTTGTTCCACTACGTAATAACTGTTTAGAAAGCACATACTCCGACTTCTTCTCACACAAAAACTTATAGCATCCGATAATCCGAATAGCAAAGTCACGAGATTTCTTCTGAATCAACCCCTCCGCCATACCTATAACTTCTCACTTATCACTTATCACTTATCCCCTCTCACTTATCACCTCTCACTTATCACCTCTCACTTCTCACTTATCACCTCTCACTTCTCACTTGTAACCTATCACTTATCCCCTATCACTTATCCCCTCTCTCCTCATCCCCTCTTTAAACCCTTTGACCGTTTCATCAATCAATTGTTTCCACAAACGCTTCTGGTTCTCTGCTGAGTAAAATATCGAGTTCCTAAAAAGGTAGATCAGAGTCATTGCTATCATCTACGACCGGCATACCCAAGCCTATGGCATCAAACACATCTGCAAGTGTAGTATTATTTGGTTTTCTTCCATTAATCTCACTTCTCGCCACGTTCAGAGTATCCAAAGCGTGCAGTGTTATCATTTCTTCTTTGGTTATTGACAAGATATCCCGATATCTATTTGAACTCATAAAAGAACGAGTCCTGATGGTAGGTTCTTCTTCTATAATATATGACTGTCTGTCTTTTAGAAGCAAGACTTTATCAAAAAACTCCATCACGCTTCCTTTAGGGATAGAAAAAGCAGATATGACTCTTCCATAATCTATTAGGTTATCATTCACTCCCTTCCTACTATGTATTGGCAGTTCTATTTCACCCCAACCTTCGTTTTCAACATAATGCTTGTTTTTTATCGAATATACTCGTAGTGTACCATTCTTCATAAACACATAGGCATTGCTTGCGTTATTATAGCAATATCCAATATCTTCTTTCTTCAAGCCACTATTTTCGATTACGGATTCCATTGATTGCTTTTTGGCCGCAAACCGAGTTATCTTTTTATTCTCGCGATGTTCCCAAAATCTATCCTTCTTTTGTGGTACTGTTTGATAGTCGTTCGAGATATATGAGAATTCCTCCTTTCCAAAGTAATTAAACAAATCCGTATCTGCCCAATTAGTTCTCAATGAACGTTTTTCTATGGCTTTTTTTTCATCAATTCTTGTCCTTGAACCATTTTCCAAATCGACACTTGTAGCAAATAGGCCTTCTGTGTCAGCAGAGACCACCAATTCTCCATACTTCGCATTCACACAAGTAACTTTGCTGTCAAAACAACGTTCGAGCTTTCTATCCCTTCCATTGTCATCAATATCGATTTCATATAAACCGTCTCTACAACCCATATACATCCTCATCCCATAAAACCTCACATCCAAAGGTATTGAATCCCATTCACAAAAGGGCAATAGTAAATCTTCAATATCTTCATAAGCCAGAGTAAATTCTGTTTCCGCCAACTTCCTCCAATTCCATTCTAGAACCTCTCTCATTCCTGGCACTTTTAAAAAAGTCCTAGCTTGCTGACTATAATAGAATTCATTCCTTAAGAACGCTATTTTCAAGAAATTGAAATCATTCTCATCATTATTTCTTGCCAATCGTGATATTATCTTTGGATAAGGTGCATACATAACGCTACCATTCTGCATGATAAAATATATGTTACCTCCATACAAATAACAGTCAAGCGCCTTGACATCAAAGTTAAGTTTGATAGTTTTCATAAGTCTCGTCGTAGCAACCTAGAATATACTGTGAAGTTAATCACTTTTGCATTCAAGAACAAATCCATTATTTCATTAGTCAGTTTTTCCTCTTTACTTGAAATTGGATAGCCATGCCAATCGAAAGTGCCAGTTGGTGGAACGGGGAAAAGGGCAATTCGCGTATCATCTTCTCCGAGAACAACATTGCAGTTATCGAGCAAAGAGAACATATTCTTGCTATCCATAAACTTTCCTTTCACACCCTCTAAAAATACATCGTATTGTTGGCTTTTAGTTAGAACCCAATGAGTTTTGTTCTCATGTTCGCTTTCTTTTGCTCTCTTACCCTTCTTATTTTGTACTTTATTCACTCTTCCGTGATAGTCTGCAGGCTGATAGTACCAACCATTATCCGTTGGTCCGTACTTCTTGCCATTGACCATCTTGTGCTTTATGAACTCGTATGCCATTAGTCCTATATTATTTCGTGGAATCCTAAAGACTTATTCACCCTTCTTTATAAAATCCTCCACAGTCTTCCCCTTATACTTCTCCCTCAACACCATCTATTCCTTAAACTTTCTTTTAACGTTAACCTTTACAAGTATAAGTTCGTGGTTTTTGTTTTTTCGATGTTTTACAATAAAAGAATATTCGTGTCAATTCGTGTGATTCGTATTCGCTTTAAATCCTTCTTTCAACAGACTCTAAACTTTTATCTATTATCTTTTAACTGTTAACCATTAAGCTACTAAGCTACTAAGCCATTAAGCCATTAAGCCATTAAGCTATTAAGCTATTTAAACGACTCCAACGTTACTTTCAACCCTTCCCTTGCCTCCACAGGCATCTTCTCAACACCTAATGCAGCCTTAATCTTTGCATTGGAGGAGATATAATTCTCTGTCAGTTTTTGCATGCGAAGACTGTTCAGTGGCAGATGTAGCCAGTCACCAATCTTTGCCGCTCCATTCATCAAGCCCTTGGGCAACTTCCAGATTTGGGCCTTCTTACCGAGTGACTTGCAGATTTCTTCTATCAACTCATTCGTGCTCAATGCTTCGTCATCACCCATATTGTAGATACCAGAAGGTACTTCCTTGGTCAGAACGCCATTCACTGCAAAGCAGATATTCTCAATGGAAGTGAATGTTCTGCGATTCTCAAACGCCCCTAAAGGCCAAGGAATTCCCTTCTTCACGACATTATAAAGAAGGTTCAAGTTACCCTTATTACCAGGCCCATGAATCATGCAAGGACGGAAAATATACACGTCCTTAGACGTGGGTTTAAGATGTTCAACTGGTTCAAGGTCATCCTCTCTTAAACTACTTAAACCATTAAACTCCTTAAACTTTTCAATAATATATTTCTCCGCTGCGATTTTGCTTTCTCCATAAGGTCCTACAGGAGCTGGTACCACATCTTCCGTTAAGACACCTTCCACTTTATCCGCAGCTGCCTTAGCGGTACTGAAGAACACAAACTTCTTGATGCCCTCGTGCGACAGGAAGTAGTCGAAAATCCTCTGAGTCAGTACAGTGTTCACCTTGAAATAGACCTCCGCAGCCGCCTGATTCTTCGTATCGTGTGCCTTACCAGCAAGATGGATGATTGCATCCACATCAGGAATCATCGTCTCCTTTTCCAAATCACCCCATGAAAAAGTGTATTTTACACCCTCCTTTACTGGAGCTATGATGTCAAGGCCATATATCTCGTTTTCTTTGGCCAGGTATGCCACCAAATTACTGCCAACAAATCCGTGAACGCCTGTAATTAGTATTTTCATTTTCTTGAAAATATTTAAAACGTTTAAGCAATTTAAGAAGTTTAAGTATTATTATTTGTACTTAGCTCCTGTTATATCACTTGCTTTTATTTCTTTAATAAAGTTCATAATGCTTGCTGAAAGCTTACGGCATTCTGTATATAATTCATCGTATTCCTCCTGTGTAAGGTATCCTGCATCCTTGGCTCTGATCAGCTGAGAACGAACCTCACCACATGAACCTTTTGCTATATATAAGAAGTTTATGAACTCTTTGTTGCCTGTTCTTTCAAAGCCCTCTGCTATATTATCCATAATAGAGCCAGAAGCAGCTCGTATTTGTTGAACAAAGCGAGAGTCTAACTTAAAATCTCCTTTCTTAGTAAGGGGATAAATTTTAGCCGAAAGCTCTCGGGCCTTCTGAAAAATTACCAAATCTTCAAAGTCCTTTATTGTAGCCATCATTTAAACCCCTCAAACTCTTAAACCCCTTAAACTCTTAAACCCCTTAAACTCTTAAACTCTCAAACCCCTCAAACCAACTCATCCACGAGATCCACATACATATCAGTAACCTTCTCCTTAGTGTACTTTGCTTGGATTTCAGCCAATCCCTTTTTACCCATCTGAGAAAGCTCATCTTTAGTTACATTACGTAACCATTCTACCATTTCATCCACCTTCTTGTCAAAGTCCTTCTCTGTAATCAACTTCGCACATCCTTTATCCTTGAGGAAGTTAACAATAGGTGTATTCTCACCAGATGAGACAAGAAGCGGCCTTTCGCAAGCCATAATAGTGTAAACCTTTGACGGGAAACCATCTCCATCATTTTCTGGAGCCATAAAGATAAATGATGCATCAGAGTAAGACAATATTGTAGGCATCAACTCACGTGGCTGGTAAGGCAACAGATGCAGCTTCTCCAAACCACGTTTTTGAATCTCCTCTTCAACATACCCACGCTTTGCCCCCTCGCCTATCACAATGTATTCCACATTTATATCGCGAGTCTTCTCTGCCAATTCAATCAACGGCTCCCATGATTGTGCATGACCTATATTACCCGCATACAACAGTTTAATACTATCCGTATTCGGGAATAATGATTCGCCATTTGAACTTCTTAAACCACTTAAACTTCTTAAACTCTCAGACTCCACCTTGTGGTAGAGCTCCGTATCCACAAAGTTTGGAATAATATGCAGCTTGCTCTTATCCTCAAACCTTGGCACAATCGTGTCATAGAACACCTTATCGATGGTAGTCACAGCATCCGAGCCATTATACACTTTCCTTTCCATCCACCTCAGGAACTTCAAGGGCAATCCCTCTTTCATCTTCAAGATGTCTGGATAAATCTCCTGTACATTATATATAACCTTACAGCCTTTCAACTTAGCAAGGCCAAGATTCATCCATCCCACAGTCAGTGGCGGTGAAGGAGAAAGAATCAAATCCACGTGCTTTACTGTCAGTCCGATGAAAAACGAAACGATATGCCAGTAAATAAAGCCCAGCAAACGAAGTAATGTACTTTTGAACTTCTTCTGCGGCACATGCAGCACCGTCATCCCGTGGAACTTGCTCACCTTGCAGACCCCCCATACCTTCCAACGCATCGGTTGCTGGGCTACCTGTTCCGGCACAATGTTGAAGTGCGGTGTTGTTGTCAGCACCACCACCTCGTAGCCTCTTTCCTGCAGCCTCAACGCAATATCGTTGTAGAGATACGCCGTTGAGACTCCATCAGGGGAAAAGATTAAAGAATGTATTAAAATCCTCTTCATAATCATTAACCATTAACCATTAATCATGAACCATGAACCATAGTTATCACAGTTTCAGGACTGAACCCCACATTGATGACAGTACAAAGTCCTCGTCCCATATCTTTCACCGATGTACCCAGCAACCACACACCATCATCAATAATTAGATAGCGGTCGTGAACCGCCTGCGGCATCTGTACATACTCGATAGGCGCATATTGCTTGTTGTGTTTCTGGTTTTTCATTCCCTCGAACTAAAAATCCAGTTGCTGTTGCTGCTGCTCAATGGTATCCTCTATGCGGGAAAGCCTATCATTCTGGGCATCAATCCTAAGATGAATCTGTTGCAATGCCAATGCCTGTTGATGGACGGCATACCCGCGAAGCAAGTAGTCTTTCAACACCGCCAATGCCCACTGACGGAAACGAGTACCCACCTTACTCTTAACTCGATAGCCAACAGAGATGATAACATCCAGATTATAGAACTTTGTCCTATACTTTTTCCCATCTAAGGCAGTTAGTAAGGATTCCTTACGAACTGAATTAGCATCTAATTCGCCCTCTTTAAAAATGTTACCAATATGTAGAGTGATGTTGTTCCTTGTAGTATTAAACAACTCAGCCATCTGTTGCTGTGTCAACCAAACAGTATCGTCTTGAAGTCTCACCTCAAGGCGAACACTATCATCCGGTTGATACAGCACAATCTCGCCCTTCTCTTCCGCAGGTATTAATGTATGCTCCCAATCCTTCATCGTTATCGTTATAATTATCGTTGAACAACCATGAACCATTCACCCCGAACCAAAAGTCACGCCACCAGCGAAATGCAAAAATCAAAAAAAACGTTTGAAGAAATGTTTATATATAACACTACTTCCTACCTCTGCTTGCCATATTTTACATTATTTCTTTGCGGGTAACTCAACCAACCAGTTTGCTGGCACAATAAAATCCTTATCTTGTTTGCTACGATTACAGGTCTGACAGGTAGGCACAATATAGGTTTTGCTATTGGTCACATGCGACAACTTCACATGTGCGCCATCTATATCTTCCCTCTTCACATATTCGTGGCATGAGCGACAAATATATCCCGTCTGTGGCAAAGTCTCGCCCGTTTGTTCTTCCCAATAATCTGCCTTGTCAAAATTGTCTTTTCCTGCCGTATTACGCGCATTATGAACAATAACAGAGCCACCATTCACATTATTCCACTGTTTTCCATCAACATCAGTCTTAGTATAATTTGCCGTCAATTCAGGGAAGGCAACGCTTGGCTCCATAACAATATACCAATTGCCATCGAAGGGAATAGTAAAATTCAAAGTGCCTTTACCACTCTGAGTGATACGGATAAAATCACGTTGGCTATTATATCGCTTGAAGTTCTCCTCTGTCATCAGATATACTGTTGACTGCACATTAAACACCAGCTTCACACTATCACCTGCTTTACATTTCTCCAATTTTGCCCATTTCATTTTTTTTTTGCTATTTTATGTCTTTAGTGTATTGATATACATTATTCTACTCCATCCCCTCAATAATATCTTTTGCCACACCAAACCGGTTGATGAAAATCTTGTCCAGCAATGTGAGCAGAAAGAACCATACATAGTAATTGCCATTGTCCTTACCCCTGACCAACGACTTCATGGATGGCAGGTTCTGCTGATAGGACAAAGTATTGTGAGCATATCTGTTGCGGTTTTCATGCAATTCATCATACAACTCTTTCAACTTTCCCGTTAGCAGTTTTGCACCGTTGGCAACATCACCCCGACTTATCCCAGATACCCAGACCTTGAATGTCTGATATTGCCGCTGATTCCATTCCTTTAATGCAGACGTTCCGAAAATACTTGCAATACTTTTGGCGGTTTCCCTTATTGCCACGTCTTTCTCTGCATCACTCATCACCGCTTTGGTTGCGTCGTGGTTTTGTATAAAGTCCTTGATAAAGCCAAACACTATATTCTTGTCATTCAGGACAGAGAACTGGTGCAAGTCCTTGTACTTATCTAAGTATTCATATCTGAACTTATAATCGTACGATGCAATATACCAGCATATACACCGCAACTTCTGTTCCTGCGACCCTGTCATCTTCAGGAACAGAGACTGAAACACATACTCGCTCACAGGATAAGTCTCTATGCCCCCTCCTATTGAGGCACAGGCACAAACCGCCTCCTCCATGATGCTCTCTATTGGCGTAAGAATAAATTTCTCTTCCAACTTCATACTTTCAGGTATTTCTGATATATCTCAATCGATGCCTTCATTCTCATACGCAGATACTTCAAGGCAGCAGGGTTCTTCAGATGGTAATTAGGTAAGAGGCTACCTCTTTCAACCCGTTTGAATTCGCTTACCTTCCTTTTCAGTTCATCAAGCAAAGCATCTTTTCTACCTAAATCCAGCTCTTTTTTCTTCAAGAACACATGATAGATAATGCCAAAGAAATACACGTCCATATCTATAATGGAAAGCAGTTCTACCTGTTTCAGTCCTAGGTCATCAATTGCTTTCTCCAGAATTTTTATCTGCCCTTGATAGCTCTTGTCAGGAAAGAGGCCTTTAAAATCAGGGAAGTTCTCATTCCGTGTATCGTTGACCACATTATAGATGTATTCCTCATAGTAACTTTCCATCAACTTACCGGAATAGTGCATACCTACCTTCCCTTCACCACCATTCCTATAATATTGCGACAACAACGACATATATCTTACAAAGTCCATGTGTACAGGCGTTGATGTAAACCGCTTACTGATCCTAATTGCTTTAGCAAACGGCGGACTGAATAGATCATATAGGTCTTGATTCAGATAGTACAGTGATTCACGGCTTTCCTGGCCCATCAGTTTTACGCCCATGATATTGATGTTGCGGAAAACTGTAGAGTAATAACGCTGCTGACCGTTTTTATCCTCCGTATTCGGTATTATAAAGGAAAAGCCCAGATATGTATCTTCCAAGAATGCCTTGACATCCTTTATTTTAGGGTCAAACACATTATACTTACCACTACCTACGATTCTGTTCGTCACCGTCGTTTTTGTGTCGGTGGTGTTATCTCCTTTTTCTAATAGTTCCTTGAAAGTCCACTCTATCACCTCACCCTTACCCGTGTCATCATCGTTGAAATCATTATCATCAGCCAGTTTGTCGTCCGTCTCCTCAGTAAATTTACTCTTGTCTGGAAAGTAGCCAAGATATGCCAGCAATATACTCGTCAATCGTTGTTGCCCGTCCAGGATATAGTTGTGATAGCCATTTTCATCCTTAAAGGCTCCGATGATAACCGGTGGCACAAACTGGCCGTTCCCAAGAGACTCCACCAGCTTCAAGGTCTTCTGTTCGTCCCATACAAAGTGGCGTTGATACTTCGGAAGCCTCAGGTTCTTCTTCAGTATCAAGTCTATCCAATGCTTCAGCGAATACTCACCATAATATACCTTGCTTTTCATATATCTCTACATCAATCAGTATTTAACCTTGAACCATATGTTAGCTCATCATCGCCCCCTCAATATCCTCCTCGTACCTTATCGCCATATCCATCAGATTCGTGATTTTTTTCATCGGGACTACGCGCACAATGTCTTTTACCTCACTTACCGATATGGCCATTCCTATCAATTGACACTTATCGTTATAGACAGGGCCTCCACTCAATCCCGCCCAGTCTTTATACACAACCGGGATTGTAGGCTCCAATAAATAATAACCCTCGCAGTCAAAATCATTCAATCTCAAATCACAATAAATGGCATTGCATCTCTCAAACCTTACGCCCTTTATATCCCAATGCACACATCCCTCTATCAGGCAATAGTCTTCCTTTGACAGTTCTGCGATACATTCAGACTTAACAATCACCTTTTCTCTTCCTGGTGCAACAATCACTTCATCGTCACATTTTAATTCATGGGTAAGGAATGGAGCCTTGAAAGAATTAGGAAGAATGGCAAATGCAATGTCCTTCATGTCGGGAATCTCAAACGACAGCTCGTCATTGAAGTCCATTTTGTCAAAATAGTAAATCCCCCCAATAGGAGTCAACATCGTAGCCAATTCTGTTGTGCTGTTCTTGTTATTAAACACCCATACATAGTCATCTTTCCCTAAACGGATTCCTACCTCAAAATCATCGGGATGTGCCACATGGTCAGCCGTCACGAAGAAAAGACGCTCCCTGTACTGTAGAAAGAACCCACTTCCGAATCCCTTGATGTTTGTACCCTCTTTGTCCGAAGTGACAGCTATCTGCTGAGTCGTCAACCATGCGAACTCGAATACCGATTTTATTTGTTCTGCCATTGTCACTAAATATATTTTGAAACTATCAACATTGAATCAAGGTCTCATACAAGTCCACATACTTCTCAATGCACTCAACCTTAGAATGTAATATTAAACTCCTCCTCCAAATACCTTTGTATCTCCGCCTTGTCGTTGTGACATTCGTGCTTTATCTGATAGAGGTATATTCCAGAATTTAGTAACGTAACCTATAATCTCCTCTCGGGTAGGATTCTTACCCAACTTTTTCTCCATCTCGTAGAGTTTTGCATCTACCAGGAATCTATACCAATAGGCTTCAGAGTTAGCCATATAAAGCCACGCATATCATCCAAGAGCCCAATGAAAAGCAATGTCGTTCCCACGGAACACCTCGGGATAAAAGTATTGACAGACGAAAAGAATCCTCACTTGAATCAAAACCAGTTATTCGTTAATACTCAACGCCATTAAGCGCAAATCATTCTTCTGGGTGGCAACAGGCTGAAAATATAGTGTATTATAGTTGTTTTTGCCTGCAGGAAATCTAAATGCGCCAAATTGAAATATAAATGGAAGAGTATCTTTACGCTCCTTATATACTTCTTTGAAACCATTGGTATAATCACCAACATATATCCTCACATAGTTGTCTTTTATGCCAACGCCCCGTTTCCAACCAAACAACAATTTTAATAATGTTTCATCCCTACCATCCGCCTCAACGGTACTAGCAAATACATATTTATCTTTCCACTGACAGCCGTAAATGCACGAACCAGAAATATCATATAATGTCTCTACTGCACCATTATCTCTAAAAAGATAAATATGATTGTTCGAGAAAGGTGTATCGGTAGCGTAAATCAACCCCTCTGGAATAGCAAAGCCCACACACCCCCGCCATCTCTGATCTCCGCCTACTACATGTTCTACTTTATTAAAGCCATCAGTAACTTTCCATAACGCAGCAGATTCGCCAAAATCTCCTGTCATTATCCAAACACACTGGCGGTATGGATCAGGGATTAGATTATGAATATGCTTTATGGCTCCTTGGGGAAAAGTATAGACTCCTCTCCAATCATCCACTCCCTTTCGATAATATATGCTAATAGGATTCAATCCATCATTCTTCCAGTATTGACCAAAATAGATACCATCATTGAAGCCTTTTATTCCCGTCACTTCAGAAAGGAACAATGGTCTAATTCCATTTCCACAATGCCATCCATTAGTCATTGTTCTTGCGATTAAATCTATCTCGTGAAGTCTATTCCCGATGTTAATAACAATGTGATTATTATCAATAGCAATTGCCGAACGAGCTCCAAAACGAAATAACCTTGTTGCCATCAGATTCCAGCCTAATAGCCATTCTTTTTTTGTAATCGGAACCGGAATAACATTTAGCTCTTTGTTTTCTTTTAATAATACGACTTTACCACGATGATAATAGATTAAACTATTATCTGGCATGAAACAAAGAGGTGTTGTATTATGCAACAATGAAGTTGATTCCATTATTCAAGGGTAATTACTGTTGCACCATAAGATAAACCCACACCAAAACCAGCAAGAACCACATTTCCGTGTAAGCGCCCTTCCTTCTTAGCCTCGCAAAGCGCAATGGGTATTGTCGAAGAAACAGTGTTACCTACCGTTTCCATAAACACATAAAATTTATCCTTGTCTATCTCCATCAGTTTACGAAGATAATTGATCATATACTTGTTAGCCTGATGGAATACAAACAAATCAACATCTTCCATTTTCAGTTGGTGCATGACTAATGTCTCCTCAATCATTGGAGGCACTACGTCTGATGTGAAATCAAATATTGCTTTGCCGTCCATGAAAAGGTGATCGCTGGATAGAGGATTGTTATTCTCGTCAAAAACCACATCATCCAGAGGAGCATAGTGGCGCATGGCACCAGTCTTATGGATTAACCGGTCATAGCCACTACCATCAGTGCCAAGGACAAATTCACCTATCTTAGCAAACCCATCAGATGAGATGAGCGAAGCTGATGCACCATCACCAAAGATTGTACGATTACCCTTGTCTTTGGGATGAATGTGCTTATTGTAGGTCTCTGCAGTTAACAGGAGAACATTCTTGGCCATCCCGGATAGAACGAGGCTCTTGGCAATAGCCAAGCCATATTCATATCCTGAGCAACCAAGATTGAAATCGAAGGCTCCGCATTTAGTCGGAAGTCCCAAACGATGCTGGATAATACAGGATGTGCTGGGAAGGAAGTAGTCCGGGCTTTGAGTACATAAAAGCACGAAGTCAATACTCTCACTTTTTATCCCATTCTCTGTTATCAGTTTTTCAGCAGCTTTATAAGCCAAATCACCAGCTGTTTCATCATCAGCTGCAATATGGCGCTCATTAATTCCAACCTTCTTGGCTATTTTATCCACACTCCACTCGGGGAATTCTTCAACTAATTGTTCATTAGTGACAATCTTCTCCGGCAGATAGTATGATATTGCTTTTATGTATGCATCCATAATGTTTTCAGTTTATTTTAGGGAATAACCACCATCAATAAGAAGTTGTGTACCTGTCATCCATACGGTAGCATCAGACAGAAGATAAACCATCGCATAAGCTACTTCCTCTGGTTTTCCATAGCGACCAAGAGGATAATTCTTTGCGTCCTCATCCAACAACTCCTGAGATAATGAAGTGTTTGCTGTTAATGGTGTCTGTATCATACCAGGATGGACGGTATTCACTCGAATACCACGAGGAGCCAACTCTAAAGCAAGAGCCTTGGAGTAACCTGCAAGTGCAGATTTTGTTGCACCGTACAAGCTCCCTCCTGCTATACCGCAGTAAACGCCGGACATGGAAGATGTGAACACAATGGACGCGCCCTTGTTAAGCTTTTTCTGTTTAATAAGACCCTGCACAAGATTAATGTGAGAGAACGTATTGATGTTGAATATTCTCTCCATGTCTGAAGGCTCATTAAACTTCGCCAGCAGAGAGTACACTATGCCAGCATTGCTTACAACGCCATCCAGCTTGGGCAACGAAGAAATCATCTCTTCCAGGTGCTCCTGGTTAGTAAGGTTGACGGCCTTGATAATAGTGCTATCTTTCCCTATCTCTTGAGCTGTCTGTTGCAATCCTTGTTCATTTATGTCCACAAGGATTACGTCTGCCCCCATCTGGGCACATAGCAAAGCCGTAGCCTTGCCTATGCCAGAAGCGCCACCAGTAATCAGTATTATCTTATTGTCTAATGAAAACGGAGTGTTCGTCATTTCTTTTCAATTAGGGTGAATAAATCATTCACTGTGACGCATGCCTTCATCTCATCAAAGGTGATTTTCTTGCCATACCGCTTTTCTGTCATATTGAGAACAGCAAGTGCAATCAGCGAATCCCATTCGTCTAAGTCATGAAACTTAGCTTCCGCTGTAATTTCTTCAGGATCTGTTTCTTCAAACTGGTCTGCAAAATTTTTAATAAAATCGTTGAGTTCCATACTATTCATTGTTAAATAATTATTAATTAAAAATAAGGATATCCTTTTTTTTTCTTACTTCTCAGATAATTGACAAAAGTAGTAGCATCTTCAAAACCCATTGGAATGACACCATCAATCAGATCCGTTTTAACAATGCCATCGCGCTTTAAATCGTGATTAACATTAATTTCCGCATAATGGAGCATTCCCCATTTAGGTTTTCTTTCATATACTTCTTTATACTGTTGTTTGCCTTCTCTATCAATAATATTAAACTTTCTTATTCTATACCACTCTTCATTTGACCAATGCCAGCCATCAAATGCTTCCTCGGCGACATGTGTCATCGTATTATGATGTTCTAAGTCTGTCCCAAGAAATAGAACTTTTGCACCATGATCTAGACAGAATTTCCACGATGAATGCTTACCATGTGCAGAAGGATAGTCGCCTTCAAGATTGTGAGCCATCATTTCTTTTGCTAAAGGCCCCACAGCGCACATGGGGTTAAAGGGAAATAGCGAAACCTCTGAGCCAGGTGTATTCATCAAATAATATGGAAGCAAGCCTGATATGATTTTAGTATTGTCCACATCGTAAGTACATACCAACTCACTTAAGTCTTTTGTAAGTATCTCTGAATCCTTGGGTTCCCCTTTGAATCTTCGAATAACTGGCATACATAGTGTTCCTGTAGGCCCAACCAGCTTAAGCAATTCTTCTACGATTGTCTCTGGTGGTACTCCTGTACATTCTAATGTAGCATATGAAGAATGAACTATCAAGAGATCGCCTTCTCCCACGCCTTGTTCTCGTAGCCAGTCTAAAACCTTTCTGAACTCTACATGCTTTTCTGGAGTTGCTATCGGTTGTTTTTTATGAGGATTGTATTTCCTCAACCTTTTTACATTCTTCCAATATACTTTGCGCAGCATCACCTCAATTCTTGGTGAAAGCATGGCAATTCGGTTATATATGCTACCTATGCTCATTTCTGTTTTTTTTTTACACGTCTGTAACCAAACCTGTTCATATTGTTTCATCACCATATTTGTTGAATAGTGAAGTATTACCTCTTGCTTGGCATTATCCCCTAATTCGGAGGATTTGAATTCATTATTCACAAGTATATCAATTGCTTTTGTCAGCTGTTTTTCATCTTTTGCTGGGATAAGGATTCCTGTCTTAGGCGTAATCAACTGTGGGATGGCTCCCACATCAGAAGCGATTATAGGACAACCAAAAGCCATCGCTTCCAAAACAACATAAGGAAAGCCCTCCGTATAGCTTGGAAGTGCAAATACAGTACATTTGCGATAGTATTCAAAAACTTGTTCACGGGCGATTTCACCCAAGAAGCAAAGCCACTTACCGTCCTCACGCTCTGCCGCAATTGTTTGCAGTTCTTTCTGTATTTCATCTGAATATGGTCCGGCAATTAACAATTGTTTCACTTCCGGCACGTTTACACAACTCCTTACCAGCTCATAAACGCCTTTGGCCTTTAACACATGGCCTACGAATAAAACGGTCCCTTTTTTTCGTAATCCACCCACTCTGTTTTCTGATGCTTCTAAAACATTTTCGGGAAGGGCATTTGGAATGTAACACGCATTCTCTATCCCATCTTGTACAAGTGCGTCATAACTCTTTTTATCGATGGCGATTGATTGGGACACCAGTTTCGAAACCTTTTTCAACTTGTTGTACTCCGCCCCTTTTTCTTCTATTATTTCCGGTATTCTCCCAAAATGCCAATGAATAACAAACGGAATCTTAAACAAGTGGGCAATTCTGATAGCAATCAAATCTTTCCGTAGCGCCCATGATGCACTACTGGTATAATGGACAACATCTGGTCTTTTCAAAAGACAATTAAAAAAGAACTTGGTGATAATCGTAATTGTATCGGTAATACCTTTAAACAAACGACTTATAGCCGATTGGGGGATGAATTTCAAGAAAGACTTGGTATTTTGATACAATATGCTGATACTGTCGTTTTCAGTAAAAGCATCAATCACTGATCTCGACCAAGTTCCTATACCTCCCACTTTTCGGGCTGAATAGGGTGATACTAATAACACCTTGATTTTATCTTTCATGCGCTTTAAAAATCGTTTCTATTTCATCCCGGCTCATACGTTCAACTTCAGGGTAGAGAGCTGCCTCATGTTCCATAATTTCATTGATGCCCCAATAAAATTTCAAAACTCTTGCGGGTACCCCCCCAACAATACAATAAGGTGGCACATCTTTATTCACAACAGCACCAGCAGCAATGGTAGCACCTCGGCCTACATGTACACCGTCAAGGATTGTTACATTTGCACCTATCCAAACGTCTTTTTCTATAATTACATCCTTATCATAGCCCCTAGGTTTGTTTGCTTCTGTTATATCAGTAACAAACTTTCCAACTATTCGAGCATGATTGCCTGTATGTATGGTCAGATGCTCTGCGATTGCACAATTACCCTTAATAATGATTTTTGCATTTGGGGTAGAAAGACATGCATTTGCACCAATTCCGACATTATCATATATATATACATTTTTAATATGTCCAGAAAAGGGCGAACCAAGTATCACGTTATTACCAATATGACCAAATTTACATCGTTTCAGACATCCAAAATTGCGTTGCCACCCAAAATAAACACCACGAATAAAACGATTATCTTTTATTTTTCTTATCAGACTCATTACTCAAAAGTATTAGAAGTATTGTACTATATTGCGGTTCCGACAGAATAACTTTTCATAATGGTAAATACTGTCTTGAGACGCACTTTTCTTGCAGTCGTATTTATATGATTTATTTGAGATTTCAGTTTCTTTGCTGATTCATTCCATAAGCCAACTTTCATGCCAAAATACCGTGCCGTCCTGATTACAAAAGCGACAAAAAGCATTGGAGCGAAAAAAGAAGGATAAATTAATCGTTTGGAGACATAGTTATTTACATTATAATCCATAACAATTCTATTTCTCTCGTCTGTCCCAGACATCCACTTATTCCTCTTGGGTTGATGTAGTATCTTGATCTGATGGAGATAACAATTTTTGAGTCCCTTATCAATAGCGTATATTGAAGGCACTAATTCCTCCAATCCGTATTTAAAATCCAAATAAAGTGGTGTGTCGTAATACTCGCGTCTCAGAAAGTGCGAGCCGCCCAAGTACATAAATATCTCAGGGATTGTATTTCCATGATTCTTTTTAGAAAAAGCAACCCCTCTGTCACACTCTAACAATTCGTCATATATCCTTGTTGTAATAGATGCAACAGATTCATCGTGCTGGAACAATGATAATGGAAGCTTGAAAAAAGATTCGTATGATTCAGGAGAAATAACAGCATCATCATCAAGAAAATATACAAACTCTCCATTAGCAAGTTCAAATCCTCTATTTCTTCCCCCACCTACTCCTAAATTAACCATTTCTCTTTCATAAACGTAATGGAAAGCATGTTCAGAAAAGAAGTCGCGCACCATTGTCTCTGTATTATCAGTTGATGCATTGTCAATGACTATGAACTCTGTCTCTTCCGGCAATACCGAACTTATGCAACTTAAAAGGGCTGAACGTAATTGCTCTGCCCTATTCATCGTAATTACAACAATCGAAAGCGTCATGACTTTTGGTAATATTCGTTATATACTTTTTGGATGTAGCCATACCATAAAGAAAAGATCCTGTCCTTTGAGAAGTCAATCAAAACCTTTTTTGCTTCTTCGGCACACTTTTTAGCTAATTCGGGGGTTTCCACATACTCACTTAATGCACCCGCTATAGCCTGAGCATCACCAGTGGGCACAATGATACCGTTAACATGGTCATGAATAAGCATTCTTGCCCCACCGGGAGTACTATCGGTCGACACAACAGGCATGCCAACAGCCATTGCCTCTAAAAGTGAGTTTGATATACCTTCATAATCAGATGTAATCAAGAATATACCTTCATTGGTCATGTCAGCAACAGGGTTCTTTGATACTCCCATTAATTGTACGCTATCATCCAAAGACCTTTCTGTTATCCATATTTTTATCTTTTCCTCATCTATACCCGAACCGTAAATAAGAAGTTTATATTCATTATGAGCGGATTGGAATAACTTAAAGGCATCAAGCATTACATCATAACGTTTCTGGACATTATCCAAACGTCCAACAGATACAATTGTTTTATTTCTGTTTTCAATAGCAGGCGATGAGGGTACTTCTTTCAAAAAAATAGGATTAGGGATAACCTGGGATTTATGTTGTAATCTTTGGGGGTAAAAATTAGCGGCTCCAATTGTTTGAAATACGGCTCCGTCTGCTGAGCAAATTACTTTAAGAAACAATTTACTGAGAAGAGATTCATCAAAGTCTCTGTATGGGTCTCCTCTTTCTGCTATTATCACTGGCTTTCGTATCATTTTTCCGACAATGCAGGCCATAATATTAGGATATATAGTAAAGCTAACAATTATATCAATTTCTTTTTGAGATAATATGCTTATTAATTTCTTTATTTGGGAAATCCGCCTAAAACCCTTCTTCTCTCCAGCTTCAATTTCCAATAACTCTATAGAGGAGTTAAAGGTCATCCTTTCTTTCTCCATATAGCTTGGGATTATCCCTTTTATATACACAAGAAGGACAGTATTACCTTCCATTAATAAACTTTCGGACAAGAAAGCAATGTTTTTTTCAACACCACCAAAGCCTAAACTGTGTGTAAGAATAGCAATTTTCATTTCAGAGCAGCCTTTAAGAAATCCTCAAATCCGTTAAATGTTTTTTTATGTTTTTTTAGCCAATCCTCAAATCCCCTATCAAGTTGTTTTTTTATTGGCAACATATGATAATCACTTATATTATCAGCATCTACAAACAAATGAAATTCTTCCCAGAAATCCTCAACAACTGGAATACGATTAAAACGCTCTTTTATGCTTTTTGCATATTCAAACGCTTCTTCAATACATTTTGTTTTTCTTTTCTCGTGATAATCTTCCAATGAACAAATCACTTTACAAGGCACTCCTGCAGCTACAGAATTACTTGGAATATCGTGATTAACTATCGACCCAGCCCCGATTATGCAGTTATCACCAATTGTTACGCCCTTCAATACAATGACATCAGTCCCAAAATAAACATTACTCCCTATTGATACTTTACCAGATGAATTAATGAAATCACTATATACAGCGCGAAACACTCCCGAGGCAAAATCATGTGTCATAATTTGAAAATTCCTATTGATATCCACATTGTTGCCTATAGTAACTAAACTTGGGCGAGTTAAATCAATGCGAATTGTCCCAGGACTCCTAAGGACACAGTTACGACCGAAAAAAACACCTTTACCACGGAGATATTCTATCATACCTTCACTACTCATTCTTGCTTTGAGTAATCGTAATGTATTGATAATTGATTTTATTGACATAAATTATGCTTTAGGGGGTAAAACTATCCATTTTCCTAGTTTATAATCCCATTCTTCAGGAGTAAAAACTTCTGTACCATCTCCAGGGAAAAATGTCATTTCACCGAAATAAGGGCGACCTTCAATTTCATAGAAGTCAACTCGCACGAAGGAAATACCTGTTGCCAATTTTTCAGAAAGAGCAACCATCTCATCATAACATTTTGGTCTAGGAGCGGGTTCTTTTTCTGAAGGATGCTGCCTTTCAAAAGGCATTTTATTCCAGTCTGTATCGTAAAAAGTGACCCTCAGTCCTCCCTCAGAGAATCGGTTTGTGCAGAGAAAGGTACACTTAACTTTGCCATTAAAACACATAAATTTATAATCGGTCAATTCCGGCTTGTCGTCCTTCATGAACTTTTCTGCTATGATACGCGGTTTTACGTCGCGATACACCCATTCCCGTCCCCAATAATACATATTCTGCTTAAGGCATTTTTCTAATTTTTTACATACTGCATCTATATCAAGTTCACTCTTATTCTTACAAACCACAACACTTCCACTATCATGCGTACATTTGATAACAAATTGATTTGGTAACCCCTGCCAGTCAATTTCTTCTATAGAATTCCACACCCCTAATGTTGGGATAACGTATTCTTCTCCAATCTTATTTGCAATGTATTGCTTCACCTCATATTTATCAACCAACTTACAATACAGCGGTTTTCTATCGTACAATTTCAACCACTGAAGTTTTTCGTTGAATGACTTTGGGGATAATAAATTTAATTCTTTTCCGAAATGAATGCGATACATTAATTTCAAAAAAGATTTATCACACAGCCAATTGAGCAGTCCTTTTTTATTAATATTTGTAAAGAGAGCGACCAGGAACAGTCGTTTGTTATTTTTAAATATTTTGTATGCTGTTATCAGTTTTGACATAATGATGTATTTTGCTAGATTTGTTTTCACTATTAGCCAGGCAATATCCTAATACAACAGTTGATGAAATGTACATGTCGTTGATTGACATTGAGAAAAATGTTCTTACAAACAACATTATAATAACCATTAAAAATAACACTTTAAGTTCTTTGTTCTCGAACCTCCAACATGTTATAAAAGCCCTAACCCAAAAAACAACAAACACAACAATTCCAACTATGCCTAAATCAATTAAAACTTCCAACCAATCATTATGAGCTTGTTGTTGCATCAATAATACGGTACCATCTGCACCCCAACCAATTAATAACTGAAAGAAATTTGAGTTATTCAAAAAGGCGGAAAATAAACTTGAATATAAAGAATCCCGTCCACTTGTATCACCCTCAAGTGAATTCTCTAAACGGTACGCAAAGTATTCATTAGTTGAAAGTAAATTGGTAATAAAATTATAACCTAAAATACAGAGGGTAGCAACTGCTAAGATTATAATAACTGATTTTCTTTTATTAAAGCGTTTTAATGAAGATAACAATTGTATAAATAAACACAAGAACGCAACTATGATTGCGCCTCTTTTTACAGCCATCAAGACATAAAACATAAGTATTGCAATACCGACATATTGAATAATTGGTTTTTCATTCCAAAGAAACATAAGCGGCAATACCATTGCAATAAAATATCCTTGATTATTGGTAAAGCCACTGTCCTCACTTAATGAAGCAATTTTGGCATACGCAATAACCTGCCCGTAATTGTACTGAATAATTGCCACTCCGATCAAAACCAAGGCCCACCGTTTTATTACTGTTTTATTTAGTTGGCCTGTTTTTGAAAACACATAAAAGGGATATATGGGCAACATACTCGTCCAGTGCTCTATTAGATACATCCTGCTATTTATCTCAAAACCTATTTTGTATGATAAACCCATTGGATTAAACATCCTGATCAAAGCATAGATAGAGAATAAAACGAACAACACTGTCCAGATCTTTAAAAAACTAGGCATCTTATATTTTGTAACTGTTACATAACAATAATATAAAGACCAGGCATAAAGACAGAACAAAACACCTACTGACATGGTGCTTCCATATAATCCCCAGTAATCATGGACGATATGGATTACCCACACCAATATATATAAGTCACATTTATTAATTATATCTTTCATTGCTCAGTACATACATAGAGTTTCATTAAAAACCTTTTAAGCTAAGTGGTTAAAAAAATAGATCAGTCTATCTCTATGAGACTCACATATCGTAAAGTTATGAATGCCTACTAGCCAACCTTTATTCAATAAAACAGGGAATAATTTTCGTCTTTGTAGAGCTTGAATATATCTATTTTGGAAAGGATTCAGAACGGCATAACAAGTAGATATCGAATCTTTATAATATTCAGTATTATTATGAAGCAATAATTCCGTATCTGATATAATTGCATTAAGTTCTGCTTGCTTCTTTTCAAACACTTTACTCTCCGCAAATCTAACACCAATTCGATTGTCACATTGGATTATAGGAATAAGTCTAAAACAGACATTATGATCATTAAAATCAATTTCAGCCATGCAACCATAATTCCAATTATCATTATCCCTAATTGGTTTATTATCAAAACAGAAATTACCAAGCCCATATAATATAGGTTTCCCTTTATAAGTTTCTGTTCCAGAATAGCAATGTTGATGATGATTAACTACAGCATCAGCTCCGCAATCAATAAAGAAACGATATGTTTCTACCATTCGTTGGCTTGGTAATTGCCAATGCTCATGCCCCCCATGAACAATAACCATAACATGGTCGGCTTTTTTCTTCGCTTCTAGAATGGAATAGTATTGTTGAATTGGATTTAGAGGATTTGCCCCTGGCGTAGAATGTGTTGCTATACTAAACTCGTGTTCGCAGCAATTGATGATAGCCAACACTCTGCCTTCAATCGACCTATATAGTATTTGCTTTGCATTGTCAAGGTTATTACCAGCCCCCACAGTATCCAATCCGCCATCTTCCAATAATCGCTTTGTATCCATAAGTGCATCTGGGCCATAATCATTAATATGATTGTTTGCTAATGTGGCGCATTTAAAACCAGCAAACTTAATAGCATCAATTGACCGGATAGATCCTTTTAAGTTAGGGCCGCACTTTTCTATAGGCTTATTATCTCCAATAACTATTGGAAATTCAAAATTAATTATAGAATAATCTGCGGCCTTAATACAAGAACAGACTTCACTATCGAACAACTGTCCATAGTTCTCTTTTGCAACCGCATCTGCAACTCGATAACGCTCACAATAATCTCCAGCAACGATAACCTTCATATACTATATTTTATTATTTATATTTATCATTTCGTTTATAGCTTTTTTCCATTTTTTACTCCAAATGTCATAACAAAAAGCACTCTTAACAGATTCATACGCTTTTTCAGAAAGATTAACTCTTATTTCTGGGTTATCAATAAGATACTTTATAGCTTCATACAATTCATTCGAATTACCAGAAGGTACCATCAATCCATTATAACCATCAAGTAAAATATTCGTAATGCCACCAACATCTGATCCAATTACAGCGCACTGGCTTGACATTGCCTCCAATAATGACAATGACGTTCCTTCCGAGCCCACGGTTGGAACTACCGCAATATGCTTATCGGCATGTAATTTAAAACTATCTTCGCTTTTATAGGTAAGAAATTCAACCTTATCTCCATATTTATCAAGCTGTTTATGAAGCCACTCCTCGTCAACACCCCAGCCTGCTAACGTAACATGAACATTATTGTATTCATCCAATATCCTCTTTATTGCCGCGCCGAACACCCTAGTTCCTCTAAATGGTACGAACCTACGTGCGAACATAATGTTGACAACACCTTCTGGCTTTGTCACCCGAGGAAATACTGGCGCAAAATTGGGATTGACAATCAGTTTTGTTTTTGTGCATGGCATCAAGGCACGATACCAATTAACATAGTTATAATCTACACAGACAAGAATGTCCGAATAAGTGCTATGAACTAATAAATCTATTGTTTCAAAGAATTTCTTTACTATAGACTTTACAAAATGCAAACTACTATTAACTGATTGTTCATCTGGCTTATCCCAATATATCCCATGTTGCAGCGATATAACCTTATATCCCTTAGTTTTGCAAGAAATGTGTTCTTCAGCAAAGACAATAATATCATTATTCTTATCAATCCTATCTTTATAATGATTGAAAGCAATCTTCACTCTTTTTTTTACATTTCTAACATTTTGGGAAGTTTTAAATAGATGTACATTTACGTTATAATAATTAGCTTCCAAATCCACTGAACCCGCACGATAATAATGAACCTCATATCCCAATTCGTTAAAGACTTTGGTGAGATTAATTAAATAGGTCTGTACGCCACCCATTGTGACGTTCTTTCCATCTTCTGAAATAAAACCATACCAAAATATGTGTACCTTATTCATATGCGTTATAATTTTTTTTTACCTGTTTTAATTCATTTTTAATAAAATCAGAAAGATAATGAAGACCTTCTAATCGCATCATATGGCTTGAGGCGTAATATACAACACAGCCTAAAACTATCTGAAAAAACAAAATCAATATATTATTAAAAGGAAGGAATGTGCAACCAAATATTGCAGCACCCATAATTAATGAAGCTAAGATTGTCGGCAAAACGTCTTTTATTTGCTCATCCCAGCCATAACCAACAAGTTTTTTGCTTGGAGAAAGATTGATAAAAATACATATAGTATTATATAACACAATTCCCCAGGCTACAGCATATACATCTATCATAAAACTGACGACTAATATAATAGCTCCTAGAATCTTCTTAATTATCTCCAATTTAAGTGTGATGCTACTGTAGCCAAGTGACTTGATAGCTGTCATATTGATGTTTTGTATAGGCATTAGAATAAATGCCAGACAAAAGATTTGAACAAAGGGTACTGCCCCAAGCCATTTCTCCGTAAGGAGAAACAAGATTATATTTTTTGCCGCAAATAAAAAACCTATTAATAATGGTAATACAAAAAAATAACTAACTTGTACGGATCGGCGTATCATCTGCTTGACCCTTGCCCTATCATCCTGAACATCAGCAAAGGCTGGTAAGAGAACTGTATTAATTGAAGATGTAATGTTCGCTATTAATAAGTTAGGAAGTTGTTTACCTCTGTCAAAAAAGGCAAGAGCTGAAGGCTGATATACTTTTCCTATTACAAGGCCACGTATATCTTCATATATAGCCACTATGAAATTGGTCATAAAAATTTTCCAACCGTAATCAAATAACCCTTTAAAACGCTGTAATGAAAATTCTAATGTCGGCCGCCATTTTATGGTTATCCACATAATAATGCAGCAGACTATAGGGCTTGACAAAGACTGCCCCACCAAAGCCCATACGCCACAGCCTTTGTATGCCATAATAATTCCAATAGTACCAGAAAAGATGATAGCAACACCATTCACCCAAAATAGTTTTTTAAATAGCATGTGACGAGACACATAAGCTCGCTGGATAGCATTGAAAGAATTGAAAAAGAGTACCAAACTTAGCACTCTCAACACAGGAACAAGAACGTCATTACTATAGAACCCAGCAATAGAAGGAGCTGAGAAAAATAACATGACATATAATATAACAGATAGCAGTAGGCAAAACCAGAAAATGGTAGAAAAGTCCGTCTGGTCAGCATTTTTTTTCTGTATCAATGCTGTATTTAGTCCTCCATCAATGATAACATTAGCAAGATTAATAAAAATAATAATTATAGCAATAATACCATACTCATTGGGTGATAGAATGCGTGCTAAGACTATGGAAATAACAAACGAAACAATTTGAGCACTAAATTGCTCCATCAACTTCCATATCATCGAAGATATTATGGTTTTGCTTTGGATGGCCATTAGTGAGATATTATTTTCAAATACTGCTTCCGAATAAATACTGGTAGAATATCAAATAATCTTTGTTTAATTGATTTTTGAAACAACAATGCTGGTGTCGTCCATTTTTTTATGGCAGTCTCATTGTCAACTATATAATCCTTAAAAAACACATCTCGTTCTTTTGAGAACCAAGTTTGTCTCTCAAATAAAGGATTATACTTACAGATATCAGAAATATCACAAGGCAAGATCTGCATTCTCTCATGAAGAATAGGTATCAATAATTCTCCTTTTTCGTTATTTGTTACGATAGAAGAATAATTCCTTTTTGTCCCCAATAATTGAGGAAACACATCAGTCAACCCTTTAAAATCTGCAATTGTTAAATCACCCTGTCTCTTTCTATTCCTATAATTACAGTGTTTCCCACAAGAGGGCCTTAAGCAGAGTTGTTTCAAAAACAATTGCATAAAAGGGTCTTTCGATATATACTTAGTTTTATTACCTATGCTTATAGCACTAAGATAAATATATTCATAGTTTTTTCTTTTTGCGCGAAATTCATAATTACTGATTCTGCCACCAAATTGTTCTTCTAATAAACGAATAACACTCCTTAAAACTGCAGGGCTTCCAACTCCATGACATATTAAATCAATAGTGAGCAGATTTGAATAATCTTTTATCAAAAAGGCTTTTAAACCAGCAACCTGGCATGGTACTCCGCAAAAAATAACTTTACAACCTTCTTCGAGATAGCCTTTAATCTGTCTAAAGACATTCTCAGGATTACTGGCTATATATTTTGATTTACAAATTGACTTAATATTTCTCACACCTTTTATACAAACATGATGGACTTTAAACCCATCCCAAGCAGCACCAACTACAATAGTATTATCATCACCCCATGCCAAACAAATTTCAGAGAAAGCACCTCCTGAAGCACTTCTTCTCCAAATAACGTCATCCTTAGATATACAAGCGTAGGCCTTTTGATTTACGCGGATTCCTTCAGTAAAGGGGTTAAGAGAAGGACAGACTTTAGCACATCGGCCACAGTTAATGCATTTCTCTGAACTTGATGGATACCAGAACCCCTCCTCATCTGTTATCATTGAAATACAATCAATAGGACATGCTGCCTGACATGCAGAGCACCCTGTGCAGCAAGTCTTATCGGATAAAAAGTGCAACATAGTTTACGGTATTAATGCTTCTCTTAAATAATTCATAGAATAAATTCGCAGTTTTGAAAGTTTTCTCTCAAAATCATTGAAATCGATTAACTTGCAACTTGATAAGAAAAGACTAGGAATAACGTCTTGTCTAACGATATTCTCCCCAATGTTAAAATATGTCTTCAACTGCTCTATACGGGAATTTTGGCAAATTTTGTCTTCAATGTCAAATCTTTCGAACAAAACAAATCTCTTATGGTATAACAAACTAAAAATAGTACCATGATAAGAATCAGTGATTACCGTATGCGCTCCTTCTACCAATCCGATAAACTCACACGGGCCCACTTGTCTATGATTGAAAAGATGCATCCATTCACCATCGTTTGGATTGTCTGATATACCATAAATATCTAATCCGTAATTCTCAGCATACTTTTTTACTAAATCTCTGTATTTATGATCTTTCCTAAGAAAATAACAGAAAAGATATTGTGATTTAATAGTGCTTTCTTTCTTAATCTGATCCCATACTTCTTTATTTACCAGAAGAGTTGGGTCTAAGACTACTGTAGATTCTATACCGCATCTCTCTTTCAGCAGATTCTTTCCTTTATCCTCACGAACCGACACATGGTTGATTCTTCCTATATAATGTTTGTATTTTTCTACCAAACAGTCAGGTATTTCCTCTAATCCTATACTCGCAGCATACGAAACTTTGTTCACCTCGTCTGGCACAAAAGATAACATAAAAATTGGGTTGTATAGGTTAGGAGCCCAGATTTGGTCACTTCCACAAATCATATTATGTAACTTAAAGAAAGAAGGTCTTCTAAGATCTATATAGCATTCCTTTAAATATTTTTTGTTAAATATCAGTCTTTGTTCGTTTGTCTTTAAGAAGACGTACATTCTTCCTAACAGAGTATGGTACAATAGGGTATCTAAGATGCTTCTGACAACAGGATGACGAGATGTCGTAATCATGTTAGCCTCAAAGCCTAAACTGTTTACAACTCTTGATAATGCGTATGCCTGTAATTGACTACCATAATTATCAGAGTTATACCAAGTGACAATACCAACTTTTTTTTTCATGTTTATTACTATTCAATGGAAAGGAACTACTCATAACACCTGATTGGGTATTCCCACCCCTTGTTTATTATAGTTCATTCAACCGTTCTATTTATCAGAGGAAGGCTCTTCTGGGCTTGTACCAGAAGTGTATGAAACGGTGATGTTAATTTGATAACTGTTAATTGTTAAATCCCGTACCTTTCCACTTCTTCGCCGTTGAGTGCTCGAACAATTCGGTTACAAGCTTTGCCATCACCGTAAGGGTTCACAGCTTTACTCATCTTCTCATAGGCAACTGCATCATCAAGAAGGGTACTTACTTCATTCACAATCAAATCATGATTGGTACCTACGAGATGTACTGTGCCGCTCTTCAAAGCTTCAGGTCTCTCGGTCGTGTCACGCATCACAAGTACGGGCTTACCAAGTCCTGGAGCTTCTTCCTGAATACCACCACTATCGGTGAGTACTACAGTAGATTTCTCCATCAAATAAACGAACTCAAGATACTGCAGTGGCTCAATGAAGAAGAAGTTGGGCCTCGTTAAGTCTTCACCAAATACTTCGTGAATGGGTTTGCGGACATTGGGGTTAAGGTGCATGGGGTAAACGAAGTCCACATCGGGGTATTTCTCGCTGAGGTCTTTCATGGCTGTAACCATAGAGATGAAGCCATCACCGAAGTTCTCTCTTCTATGACCAGTTATGAGCACCAACTTGCGCTGGGGCTGTCGAGAGTCGAGGGACGAGAGTCGAGAAACGTCATAGCCTGCGGCTCTGAGTACGTTCTCTTGCTCTGCGGCAAGTTTGGGGTCGCTCTTGAGCTTATCCACTACCATGTGGAGGGCATCAATAACGGTATTGCCTGTGACGAAGATCTGGCCTTGTGCTTTCTCCTCTTTCAGATTGCTCTCAGACAATGGTGTGGGAGAGAAGTTATAGGTGGCGATTCGTCCTGTTATCTGGCGATTCATCTCCTCCGGCCAAGGACTATAGATGTTGTGTGTGCGAAGTCCTGCTTCAACATGACCTACAGGAATCTGCTGATAGAAGGCAGCCAAAGCAGAGGCTGTGCTGGTTGTTGTGTCACCATGAACAAGCACTACATCAGGTTTGCACTCTTTGAACACATCACGCATTCCTGTAAGCACACGAGCTGTGACATCATAGAGGTCCTGTCCCTGCTTCATGATGTTCAAGTCGTAATCTGGCTTGACATCAAAGATAGTGAGTACCTGGTCGAGCATTTCACGATGCTGACCAGTAACACATACTATTGTTTCAAAATCCTTTGGATGTTTCTGGAACTCCTTCACCAGCGGACACATCTTAATGGCCTCTGGCCGTGTCCCGAAAACAAGCATTACTTTCTTCATTATCGAATATTTTTATTTATTGCGTGTTAATTGACGGCTTTTGCTGACGAAGAGGTTTTTTGGGTAATCTGAAACAAACTTTTATTAAATGCCACACACATTCTATATGCCAAAATCTTTTCTTCGAGTTGAATATCAAACTTCTCTCGTATTTCACGAATACTCTGCATTGTCCAACGTCGTAAGTGGTTGGGTTGTGCGGTTTGATCTTTTTTCTCGTCATAAGGAAGATATACCAGCAGGGGGAAATTATCTTTTGACATACGTTGCCCGATAAGTTTCCACCATTTTTCGTCAGACTGACCTAAGGATGTTCCATACAGCACTATCACATCCGCTCGTTGGATCAATGACTCGCAAATTGTATTCTTATTATTCATGCATGCATCATTGTACTCCGGTTTTACAAATTCCTCTATAACATCTAAATCTGTGTTAATATTTGTGTTAGATATTTGACTGGAATCATTTACTCCCATAACCATCATTCTGTCCAATGTTCCGTGCACGTGTTGGATCGTAGACAATGTAGTTCTTGATGTAATATTTATTGTATTATTCTGATAATTCAACAAATATTCCAAAGTTGGAGTGTAATTAAGCGTTATAACATTTATGTTACTAGCCCCCTTACGCGCACAAAATCTGTCATATCTATTTCTGGGCTCAGGATCTAAAAATGAACCAGGGTACTCAAAACCAGAAACAGAGAGTATTCTATATAGGGAAATCTTCTCAGACTCCTTCTTTAGATACTCTTTAAGGTTTGTTTTCATATCCGACAGACATTTTAGGAACACACCTTTATCTGTACATTGAGAAGAATAAATACCCATTCCGATTTCTAAATCGGCCCACGTTTCATATTTATGGTGATTGATATCTTTCTTCATAGCAATGACATCTATATCTGTTGTTAATAAAGCCAAATAGTATTTAAAGAAATCTTGGTAAGATGTCTTCATGTGGTGAGCTATATCAAGTCCGTTGCCTATTATGTAGAGTATTTCCATCGTAAGTTATTATTCTATTTATCGCAATCTGCGACCTTACTTGCAGCCTGCCGCTCTTGTTATTTGTTTATCTCAATTGCGTGTGAAGATGTATGAGGGATGATTACTTTAATTTTAACTTGAAAAATTTATTTGTTTTAATTGTTTTATTAATATAACTTGATAGTTTTGTTATAAGACTTTCAATTCTATTCTTGGTTTCATCTGAAATAGTTTCACTCTCTTTTAATCCTTCCAACTCGGCAATTAATGTTTTAAGCATCTGATGATTATCAGTAACCAGATTCTCAAGAACTAATATCACATTATCCAGATCTGTTTCTTTATTTATTTTATCTTTCATCAGACGAACAACCTCTTTTTTCTGTTGTGCGTTGCCTTGTTTCAACACAAGTATCAGGAAATTCGGATTATCCTTGTATGTTTCCGCATTCTTTTTGTCAAAAGTTGAAACTGCATATTTTGCAATTGATGTAGGTAAATTGTTTATTGTCTCACTATCTAAGCCAGCAACATACTCTGTAACAATTGTTAGTATGAATTCTTTCTTAACAAGCTTACTAAGAAGTTTTTCGACCCCATCAATACCAGAATTATCAACTAAAGAATATATCTTGGATTTTATTGTATCCTCTTCAATAAACATATTTATATCATCCTGGCCAACAAATAGAATTTCCAATATATAAAGGTCATCCTTGGATTCGTAATTATCAACTTGAATAAGAGTCGTTGCCAAAGGAGCAATTGAAATATTCAAAGAATGAATCATTAGAGCACCTTCTATGATGGAATCTTTACATTTTGAATATAGCTTATTGATTGAAGTGCTAACATTTACCGTACCACTGGATATGCGCATTACTTCATAGCAAAATGCAACTATCTTTTTACTTTCTTCTTCATCTACTTCGTCAAGTATTGAGCGTTGAGTGTCACGTTGAGACTGATGGGGCCATGAAGGATTGGGAATTCCTCTTACATCCACAATAAAATTGTAAATATCTTTGGGTTCTTCACTTAATGATGATGTTCTAATTATATTTAAAATTGGTTGAATATTATCCACGAACTCCACAAATTCCTCCTTACTCTTCCCTCTTTTACTACCGAATAATTCTATAAGTTTTGAAAACAATATCCTAAAGGTTTCGCTGGAAAGCTCATTATTATTCTTAATACACCAGATAATATCATCTATTCTTGCTTCGTCATCGGTTGCACTTAAACCACTTATCTGACTTGTAACAAAAGAATCACCAAAAAGTATCTTCTTTTGAATGTCAGTAAACTCTATGTCTTGTTCTATTTGCTTATCATCATAATAGCTTTCAACAACCTTTGCAATATCTTTGCAATCTTGTTCTGATGAGAGGTTTGTATAATAGGCTTTCAATACACTATCAAAGTTATCGTCTATTTGTGCGTTTTCACCGTTTAAGTATCCAACAACAGCATTACGCAAAGACGAGATGCCAGCTTCGTTCATTTTCGAAGCCATATGGCAAAGTTCATCCGGGTGTTCTGTTTCAGGAATTGCAGTTTGATAGAAACCAGATAATGTTGTATCTATTGCACTGAACTTAGATGCATCGAAAACTCCTGCTTTATATAATCTACTTAAGAAATCTATCCACTGCGTAGTTTGAGTAGTTGCCCCATATTTAACCTCTGTGCTAAATGATTCAATAGCATAATCCACCAAAGTAGTTTTCTTGTCATCATTGGCGTTAGCAAAATCAATTACCTTAGTAACATCATAAGAGCGAACTGACTTTTGCATATCTGCAGGCAAGTCACTGAAAATTGACGAAGTATTAGTGAATATGCGACCTAGGTCTTCAATAGGAGCTTTCTTCAAAGTATAGCCTGCTATACGCATAAATCCCTTCAAGTCATCTGTTTCACTATTGTTTTCTCCATCAACTTCAAATTGCTTTACCAAATTTAGGTCCTTTGTAACACGCTTATAAAAATCTGGGTAAACTTCCTGTAATATTAGAGCTACACAAATTGCGGTCTCATATTTTGAAACAAATTCTTGGTCATATAATGCTAAGTCACCGCTCAGGTTATTTAGCAACTGAATAATCCGCCTTGGATTGTCGGCAAACTCCTTAGCCACTATTGATAAGGTTTCATTGGAGTAGCCAAGACTGTTCTCACGGTTAATCTCATGAGCGAAATGGTGTAGTTCGGTTTCTTGATGTGGTTTGATACGGAGTGTTACGTTGAAGAACTTTCGAAGGAATTCTTCTTTCTCCTTATCGATGTCATAATTCTTTTGATCTAACTTGCGGAAGAGATGTTTTTTTAGTGCCTCATCGTCAACAGGGATAACAAAAACTAAATTGTATTCCTCGTTACTGAGAAATGTTTTGATGTCCGTCAGTAACTGGTAAGCCATATCGCTAGGACAGCGATCAATATTGTCTATAACAATAACAAGCTTCTCAAGTCCCTTGATAGATACCTCACCTACTTCAACATAATCCTTAAGGTCTTCCCATTTTTCTTTTATCCAGGAGGTGTCCTTCAAGCACTTACTCATCATCTGTTTGAAACATTCCTCAAACTGTTCAGGAGCAAACAACGCTGGTTTGCTATAGGAAATTCTCAAGTCATAGAAACAACCATTGAGTAAGGCAAGTAGGAATGTACCCAGAGTACCAATAGTCGGAACTGCAATTTTCCATTCAATGGTTACATTCGGTATCAAGAACAGGATAATCGATATTATTGCAACGACTATCACAGCTAAGGCTATGCCTTTAGCGCTTAGTTTTGTTTTTGGTTCAGCCTCAGCCACCTCTGATTGGTAGAAGCAACTCATTTCCTCTGTTTGACGCATCTTCAACTCCTGCTGAACTTTCAGCAGGAACATCCTTCGGAAGGAGTCGTTCGCATATTTCCATGCATCATAAGTGATGAATCTAACTTTCTTTTTGTGAGCCTCTTCAATCTTATCCTGAGCCGTTCGGATAATTGAGGACTTACCAGTTCCCCAACCACCAAACAAACCAATAGTGAAAACTTTGTCTTTCGGTGTATTCTCTATAACCTTGACAAGATTCTCGGCATAAACGCCTGTCTTCAGCAAATCATTCGCAGAATCAAGCAATCTTTCTCTGTCTTGTATGAATGCTTTCATATATTGGTTGTATAATTATATGCTATTAAGTGGTTCGTGCGGCCTTACTGCCTAGCTGGTCCAAAACCTTTATTTTGATGTTTAATTCCTTTCGTAATATGAATGTCTGAATCAACTATTAATCTACGAATTAAAGACAACTAAGACAAATATTATTAGAACTAACCACTCTTTGCTGCTCTATCTCAAAGATTACATCTTCTGATTGAACAGGATAAGATTCATAATCCGCAGAATCCTCTACATAGTTTTTCAACTCTTCCGAGAAATCAAACTCATTTAAAATGTCTTCTAACTGTTTCATGGTCTGACAGGTATTCTAATTTGTTGTTTATTCCTAATTATACAGTATTCATTTGAAACGAATATCTTCAGCATTGGAGTATTTTCAAATAACCAATAGAAGAGCGCCCACATTCTTCGCATTGCCTTGTCAAGACCGTTAATTGTTTCAGAATGTGTTATTTTTATTTTACACTCATTCCAAGCAACATTTCTGTCAATAAAATGTCCATGACTTTTCCATTTCGTATGATCACATAGTTTTTCTGCTACACCTTTTGCACAATCTTCTCTTTCTTGGGGTGTTACTAATTCTCCGGTATGTGAGTGAACAGTCCATGATGCAAATTTATATTTTTGAAGGAATTCCTGAGTTATTTGTATGGAATAATTACTTGCTCCTAAAGCAGCGCCAACTTCCTTTATATCAATATTTTTAAGAAGTTGTACATCAGTCCAATCCGGCTGACTACCATTATCTAGAGCTTCTTGTCCTCTAGTTTTTATATCATTAATTGCTAATAATATTGATTGAGCAGGGACAAAACGCCCTTCTTTGTTCTGTACCTGCGGATCAATAGGACCAAATTTCGAACGGGCTGACATAACTATTTCATCACCAGACATTATAAAAATAGAGCCAGCACTCATCGCCATATCTAATAAGATAAAATTTACTCTATCAAAACGCGGACGTAATGTATTTACAAAGTTCACGACCTGATTTGCCAAGCCACCTGGGGTTACAAGAACAATATCAATTTCTTTTACATCCGGCGGTACAGAGGCAACCATTTCTCTAAAAGGAAGATCATCCGTTCCATCAATTGAGTTTCCTATCGAACCATTCACTACATTTGAAATATAACAAAGAACCCTTCGATTTCTCGCTGTTTCAACTTCTTGAATACACTTTCTTATTTCAGAAAGCATATCAACATTTGAGAAATTATAACTTAATAGACTCTCAAATTCATGTCCATCTTTCATCACATCAAGTGGAGATGGACCAACTGGTGTGGGAATTTTTATTCCCATTATATTTGGTTGTTGCATATTAACTTTTTATTGAAGCTATTTGATTTTCGAATTTAATCACTCTTCACACATGGGGATTTGCAAATCATTTAATTGCATTATTGCCATCTGCTTGTTATACTCAATTTGATAATAAGATACTTGCTTGAGAATATGCCGAAACGTTGGACTAACTGACATGTGCTCAACAACAAAGTCAACAATATCTTTATCCAACTTCTCTATCTTATTAAGAGTACTTTTTTTAATCTTTGCATTTGCCAAATCACGTTCTATTTCTTGAACATCTTTGCAATGCAATATGTTCTTGAATAATTCCAGATTACGTTTATCATTATCCGTAACTTTATCCAATAGCTTCATTGTATCAGTTAATGAGATAACCTTCTTAACATAATCCACGAATGTATTATGCCAATTAACTATAAATTGTTTCTGAGATGAAGTCATTTCTCTCCATTTCCTTTGCGGACACGTTTCACCGTGTGTTTAATCTTGCCAATGAGTGGCATTGCTTGGCATATAGAGCCTTGGAGTGTTTTGCCATTCTTCTGCTTATTACGTTTAATGCCATCACTGCCCCAGGTTCCCCATTGCTTGAAGAAGAAGGCCTTGCCGGCTTCCTCTACCTGTTTCTTTATGCTGAGTACCCATTCTTCTTTCATGGGTCTTGCCATGTGGCCGCTTTCACCACCTACTATAATCCAGTCTATTCCTTCTAGAGTGAGTTGACCCAAGTCTTCGAGCAGTGGCTCACAGGAAAGGAAACGAATAGGCGCATTTTGTATATTTCTAAGAGCATCTATCCTGGGTTTGGAGGTTTGGACATCTACGGTCACACCCAACCATGCATTGGCAGGTACATTGCGGGTTCTGAAGTATTCCGCCATACGTTCTGCACGCTTGGTAAGTATCTGGTAGCGGTGTTGCGGAGTGCGCTTTATCACCGAGAACACCTTATCAACAAACTCAAACGGCACATCCTTGTGAAACAAGTCGCTCATAGAACACACAAAGATGGTTTTTGGCTTTTTCCACTGAAGAGGTTCATCCAGACAATCCTCGTGCAATGTCACCTTAAAACCGTTCTTGTATTTGTCAACATGCATGGCGCATAATCGCCTTGTCATTACTTCGGCATAGCAATGCTGGCATCCTGAAGAGATTTTGGTGCACCCAGTTATCGGATTCCAAGATGCATCAGTCCATTCTATCTTAGTTGTACTCATTTCCTTTGCTTTTTACCTATTATTTGACTTGCTATCTTTATAGCAGTCTCGTTGTTGGATGCACATGCAAAATGAAATATTGGAGTATGTCTATGATTAAACAATACCAATGGCTCTGGAGTAACCTTCTTAAATATATCTCCTAATCTTTGAATATACAACTCAGCTATTCGCTTTATTGGATGTTCAATTTTTTCAACGATATTAATTTCTCCAAAAAGAGTTTGCTCTTGCTTTTGGCGATAGAAATATTCTCTTAGGAAACCTTCGTCTTTTCCGAAGAACGACTTTAATCTCTCTATATGGGTAAGTTCTCCGTTTCTATCCAACAACCTGTTTACTATTACCCCAGTAGGTATTAATATCCATAAATCTGTTCGAGTTCCTGCTAAATTCTCTATGGAAGCCCAATCAACCTGCATACCGAAAGGATCCAAGAGAACTAGCGAAGAAATTGTTTTATCTCTACGCATCCTGTCAGCAAGTTTATATAATTCTTCATTTGCATCAGAGGTAATGAAATTCAATTCTCTTGAATCTTCATATTTTGATAGTTTCTGTTGTAACTTTTTACTAGAATCCTTGTCCTTATCAACAAAATAATAACTATCGAAACCTCTTTGGTCAATATTCAGGACTCTTTCTGCGGCCCCTTTATATGTGTCTACTTCATCAAATATATTATATTCTGTAAACAAACTATTTTCTGCCCTGTTATTGTCCGAAAGAATTGTTCTTGAACCACTTCCTGCGAATCCATCAAAATATATAAGCTTCCAATGGTACTTATCTCTATTGGAATTCATTATCGTCAAATACGCTTTAACATACTTCTCAAATGCATCCAATTTGTCTTCTGTCCATTGGCCGCCCCACGATGATGCCTCTGCAACTGCTATTGGCTCTTCTACTAGTTTTTTATAATCTGTCATTTATACGTTATTCTGTTTCTGATGAGTAGTAAGTAACATCGTTTCCGCTTAGATAATCCAGCTGTTTGTACTGTTACGGTAGCGATTCAGACTTTCTTGTTTCTTTTTATGATGTCAAAAGTAAGATGGAAGAAGTTCTAACGATGGCTGAAGGCTGAGGTATGAGGGCTGAGGTACTACTTCTGGCCAAGCAAATAGGAAAGGAACTTATCTGCAACATTTCCCATCTCACTTTTATCATAAATATATAGTAGCGTAATCTCTATGTTTTCTTCGTCAATCCTATTGACAGAGAAGGTGATGACACGCATACCTCCGCTCTTACCTCCTCCCTTGGCAGCCACACCGAACCGAACCTTGCGTAATCCTTGACCAAGACTCCTACCTTGAAATGGATTCTCTTTAATACTGTCAAGAAATGCACGATAGTCAGATACCAACGAGTGGTACTTTTTCTTATATTGTTTGAACTTACGCTCAAACTCGGGATGAGTATAAACCGTGACTATCATGATTTTTCTTGTTCTAACTCATTAAGAAAATCCTCTGCACGGCGACCAATATGGGTATTGTTGAGTGCCGCTTGACGAACTTCGTCTGCACTTTTCTTGATTGAAATTGCTATCTTGGATACAGACTTGCGAACTTCGTCTGGCAATTGCTGCTCATAAGGTTGATTTACTTCCACATCTTTTTTTGATGTCTTTTCAGCAAGGACACGCATCCGAAAAGCATCACGAACAAGCTTTGACTGGGATTGATATAATGCCCACAGGGCATCTAATGTTGAAATCTTACCAGAATATGTTGTAGTTGCCATAAGTGTATGTTTTAATATAAAATGTAAAGATTGTTTAAAGTATTTTCTATTTCCTTCTATTTTAGAACTTTTTCTGCATATATGAATGATTCGCGCTCGTTCAGCTTTCTTTTCCTTCTATCTCTTGTACAAGGCTGCGTAGGTAGTTGTCTGAAACATTTTCAATATCAGATTTGTCGTAAATGGCCATCAGCGTTATGAGCACTTCGTCATCAGCCTTCTGCTGAACATTATAGGTAATCACACGTGCGCCGCCACTCTTTCCCTTACCCTTCGAGGCAATGGCCATACGATATTTATAGGTATGCAGACCTAGTGACTCGCCAGAAAAAGGATTTTTCTCCAGTTCTTCAAGAAACTTCTCGTAGTCGCTCTCGAATGAGGGATACTTTTTTCGAAGCGCCTTGGCACCACGAGCAAACTCATCAAGATAGTCAAATGTAACCTTCATGGCGTACTATTTGGCAAATAGTTTGCGTGCATCCCGATGAACCTTTCCGGCATGCAACTCATCGAAAGCTCTTGTGAGGCTATCTTTGACCATCTGTTGCTGTGCTTTTGCCTTGGTCTGAGACTGTTCTGCAAGCAACCTTTCAGTTAAAACCTTGCGAACAGCTTTCGTTTGACTCTGAATAAGTACCCAAAGTGCATCTACCTTAGAGATTTTTTGTGATTGGGGGATTACTGTCGTTATCATATTGTTTATATTTTTTAATTTTCAATTATTTTGTCGAGAGTCGAGGGGCGTTTAATTAGTTTACTGTTTACAGTTTAATGTTTACAGTTGCTTTGCTTGCAAATACCTCATTATCTCCTTCAAGCATTCTATTTACTGAGCTCTGCTCTCACTGTTCCTCATGTTTTGTGCATGGCAAGCATCTTCGATGAAGATGGTATCGCCATCGATTGTGTAGGCGAAGTACCACTTGTCTTTATGAGCCATATGGTAACATGACCAACGCTTCAGTGTTGGCTCACGGCGGAGGAGTCCATTCTCGATGCGAAAGATTGAGAAAACCGCGTTCTGCACATCATGCTTGAGATCTCCTTTATCATACGTATGACGGTACTTTTTAGCCACATTCTGATAAAAAGAGAATATCTTACGAGATGCACGAGGCTTGATGATATAACGATAATCAGCCATTAGCGTAGATATCATCAATCTCTTCCGAAATCACCTCATATAGCTGTTCTGGTGTCATATCATGATCCAGAGCATATTCACGGTTAACTGCACGATGTGTCACCTCGCGGGCTTCTTCGATAGTCGTTGTTCCTTCTTCTTCGAGTTCCATCTGCTGAATACGCAAGTCTATCTGCTGCTGCACCCACTGGCGTATAGCTGCAGTGGTGTTCAGCTCGGGCCGTATGCCACGAAGCACGGCCTCGTTAACCTTAACACTTACTGTACACATGTTTTATATCGTTATCTCTATATTATCGTTATTGTCGAGGGTCTAGGGTCAAGAGTCTGGAGTCGAGGGGCTGGAGTCGAGGGTAGTGGGTCGAAGATTCAAGCTATAACAAGATTTGAGCCCATTCTGGGATGTCATCTGTGTAACGCTTGACAACAACGCCATCAGCTGTTCGATAGAGCAACTGCGGTATGTGGTCTTCCACGCTGTTATCGTAAATATATGCCCTGTCGACAAAGGGTATGGCCTGTCTTGCTAACTCGAGGGACTTGAAATAGCGCGAAACAACCTTTGAGATGGGCACTTCATGACCGCCGTTCATATAACGCTTAGCTATGCGCGAAACATTGATTTCTGGTGACTTGGTACAGACATAGAACAATCGGATAAAGAACCCCGCCTCATAAGCCTTGCGAAGAAATTCGAGCTTTTCAGCAGACGAAAAGACTGTCTCAAACACGAAGTCACGTCTTTCCTCAAGGCACTGATAGCGCAACTCTGTAGCTCGCTGTGCTGCTTTCATAACGGCATCAGGGCTGTTCCAACCGCCAAACTCATGCTCAGCGATGTTATCGGGGTTGATATACATGCTATTTGCACCCCATTCGTTGGCGAGGAGCAACTCGGTAGTGGTGGTCTTGCCTGAGCCATTGGGCCCTGCCACTACGCACATGGTGGGTTTTTGAACTGCCATTTTCTACTTTTTGCTTGTAGCACGAAACGACGGAGCAGCGAGAGGAGTGTCAAACTCGTTTAAACAATCCTGAGTCGTGTCGGAGGAAGCCCGATGGGCAATCAACTCGAAACGACGATGCAATTCTGCACGGAACTTGGCTGTGGACTGCCTGGCACGCTCTGCCACTTGCTCCATGAGGGCATGAAGCATCTCATCTGATGGTTCCTGCAAAGACGAAAGCCTATAAGATGTAAGTTCTTTCTGTGACATATATAATACTCCTTTCTTTTCCTTATATTCCGTTTATTTAACCGGTAAACAAACAGTAAACACGCGAAGCGTCTCAACGGTAAACGGTAAACTTTAACCCGTAAACTTTAACCTTTATTCAGTAAACGGTAAACAGTAAACGGTAAACTTTAAACTTTAACCCGTAACCTTTATATCCTAGATTTTTACTTTCACGACGACTTTCTTGACTTTTGTTGGGGTGTCGATGCTGAGCTGGGGCATGTGGCCGTCTTGGGGATAAAAGATGGCGAAGTAACCGGCTCCGATGTGCATTTCCTGTGGGGGGACTGTGGGGTTGTCATAGAGGGCGTAATCGTCGTCTTCGCTGTAGGGCTTTGTCTCTGTGAGGTGCTCCAGGGGTGAGGAACAGAGTTTCTCGGTGCCTTTGAGGAGATATTGTATGTCGATGTACTGACGGTGTGCTTCGTAGCCGTTGGGGTTCTGTGGCTTTGTCTCGTACTCGGAGACGATGGCTTTGACGCGTGGGTTGAGCTGGTAGACGCCGTTCTCGATGTCGGGCTTGGCATCGCGAAGGAACTCGAGTCCGGCCATGATGTCGGGTGAGAGGCTCGCGTAGGTGTCGAGGTTATGAATGTGATCGTAGAGCATGCAGTGCTTAGAGTTTAGAGTGGAGAGTTTAGAGTTGAGAGTCAGTTATTTAGTTTAGAGTGGAGAGTTGAGAGTTTAGAGTCTGTTATTTAGTTGAGAGTGGATAGTTTAGAGTTTAGAGTTTAGAGTTGAGAATCTGTCAACTATCAACCTTCGCTCTTGTAAGTCTTTTGTAAACCAGACAACAGCTTTGCTACCTCTTCTATTAGTAAATCCATACTCTGTCGTTCATCAGATGTGATGTAGCCAAGTTCTTCGGCTATTTCCATCTGTGATGAGACTTCCATCAAAGAACCGTAGGACATCTCAATGAAATGAGACTTGTCCTTCACAGAGTAACGGTTTATACCTTCAGCTATATTGGAAGTAATGGATACTGAGGCTCGCCTCAATTGGTCGCACATAGCATATCGTTCCTCTGATGGGAACTTCTTCAGAAGCTTGTAAGTGCGTTTCACAAGTTCCTTCGCTTTCTGATATGCTATAAGCTTTCGATATCCGAATACTTCCATCGTTTTGAATTAATAGTTTAGTGTTTAGTGTTTAGAGTCAGTTTTTGAAGTGTAGTGTGTCGAGTTTTAGGACTTTATACTTTCAACTTTCAACTATAAGTCTGACTATCAACTCTCAACTATCGACTATCAACTATTATAATATTCCTTATACCAAGTAGCGAACTTTCGTAGTCCTTCGCGGAGGGTGATCTTGGGGGTGAAGCCGAAGTCACGCTCGAGGGCAGAGGAGTCTGCGTAAGTAACTGGGACATCTCCTGGTTGCATGGGGACGAGTTGTTTGTGGGCGTCGAAGTCGTAGTCCTGGGGCAACACTCCTGCTCGTAGGAGTTCTTCCTGCAGGATGTTGACGAAGTCGAGCAGATTCTCTGGCTGACCGCCTCCGATGTTGTAAACAGCGTAAGGTGGGATGGGTAGGCCGTCCTCACCTTTTCTGCGCTCGGGGGCTTTATTCATTACTCTGACGATGCCTTCGACGATGTCGTCGACGTAGGTGAAGTCGCGGCGACAGTTGCCGTAGTTGAAGATTTGGATGGTCTCGCCTTTGAGGAGTTTATTGGTGAATCCGAAGTAGGCCATATCGGGACGACCTGCGGGACCATACACGGTGAAGAAGCGCAGTCCTGTGGAGGGTATGTTGTAGAGCTTGCTGTAGCAATGTGCCATGAGCTCGTTGCTCTTCTTGGTGGCTGCATAGAGGGAGACGGGGTTGTCTACGCGATCGTCGGTGCTGAACGGTATTTTCTTGTTGCCGCCATAGACGGAGCTGCTACTTGCATAGACGAGATGCTCGACGGGATGATGACGGCAGGCTTCGAGGATGTTGTAGAACCCTATGATGTTGCTCTCGATATAGACATCGGGGTTCTCGATGCTGTAGCGTACTCCTGCTTGGGCTGCGAGGTTGACGACGATGTCGAAGTGATATTCCTCGAATAACTTATTGATGAGGTCACGGTCGGCAATGGAACCCTTCACAAAGTGATAGTTGATAGTGGAGAGTGGAGAGTTTAGAGTCAGTTGTGAGTGGAGGGTTTCAAGTTCTTTCAACCGGTATTCTTTAAGGGAGACGTCGTAGTAGGCATTCATGTTGTCGATGCCTACGATGGTGCCTTCCTGCATGTCTTTGAAGAGACGCTTGACAAGGTTGGATCCGATGAATCCGGCCGAACCGGTGACGAGTATGGTTTTCATTGTTTTACGGGCTCGAAGAAGGTATCGGGTTTATTGGGATTGAAGATTTCGTTGCAATACATGACGGTGACGAGGTCTTCGGTGTCGGAGAGGTTGATGATGTTGTGGGTATAGCCTGGGAGCATGTGAACGGCTTGGATGTGGTCGCCACTGACCTCCCATTCAAGCACACGCCCCAGTGGGTCGTTGAGATTGCGCTGCTGGATGAGTCCGTGACCTTTGACGACGATGAACTGCTCCCATTTGGTGTTGTGCCAATGCTGACCCTTGGTGATGCCTGGCTTGCTGATATTGATGGAGACTTGACCTGCGTTGAGGGTGTGCACCAGCTCTGTGAAGCTGCCACGCTCATCGACGTTCATCTTGAGCGGGAAGGCGGTCTTCTCGTAGGGGAGATAGCTGAGGTAGGTGCTGTAGAGTTTCTTGGCGAAGCTACCAGCTGGTATCTCAGGTATCATCAAGGTCTTGGGCTGCTCAGCAAAGGACTTGAGTAGTTCCACTATCTCACCTAGGGTGACATGATGTGTAATTGGGCAATAGCAATATCTGCCATCTTCCTTAGGTATCACCTCTAGTCCATCAAATTCACACCGATGTTCTCCTCCCTTTGAGGGTGAGGTCGGGAGGGGGCTGAGTGCCCTTATCATCTCGTCTACGAGGTCGTCGATGTAGAGCAACTCCAACTCAACACTGGGGTCATTGACGGTATAGGGTAAGTCATTGGCAAAGGCGTTGCAGAAGGTGGCGACTGCGCTGTTGTAGTTGGGGCGACACCATTTGCCGAAGAGGTTTGGGAAACGGTACACCAGCACCTTGGCACCACAAGCAGCACCATACTCTAAGAACAGATCTTCTCCTGCTTTTTTTGAACGACCATATTCGGAGTTACCGAAACGGCCTGTGAGTGATGCCTGTTGCGAAGAAGAGAGCATCACCGGGCAGCGGTTTCCATATTTTTTCAGCGTGTCGAGGAGTGTTGATGCGAAACCGAAGTTGCCTTGCATGAACTCTTCCTGGTTCTGTGGACGGTTCACGCCTGCGAGGTTGAACACGAAGTCACACTCGCGACACCATGTATCAAGTTCCTCGGGTGTACTGTCGAGATCGTATTCATAGACAGCCTCAATGGTCAAGCCCGGGTGGGTCTTGTCTTTGCCTGCCTGTATGTTCTTAAGTGCCCAACAGAGGTTCTTGCCCACGAAGCCCTTGGCACCAGTAACGAGTACTTTCATAATAATCGTGCCCCCGAGCCCCCTGAAGGGGAGCGTTTACGTTGAGGGCGTTTTTTATTTTTGTTAATACTATATCTATTCCTTGAAAGAGTTCCTCGTTTGTAAATCGAATCACCCTATATCCCATTTCGTGTAAATCCGCAGTACGCTGTTCGTCACTTATCAGCTGTTCCGGCAAGGAATGATAACCGCCATCCAACTCAATGACAAGCATTTTCTCCAAACAAGCAAAGTCAGCGATATACTGTCCAATGATGTGTTGCCTACGAAATCGAACTCCTAGCTGTTTATTGCTAATATAGAACCACAGCAGCCTCTCAGCCTCCGTAGGGTTATTCCTATTATCCTTAGCAAACTTCCATAGCAGAGGATACTCAATCACATCAGCAGAATGCCTGACACAACCTTTCATACTGCACAAATCTCCCCTTTAGGGGGACAGGGGGCCCTACACTCCCCTTTAGGGGGCTTGGGGGCTTTTAAACCAGATTTGGTATGCCCGCCAGTTCATTTTTAATGTACTGGAGGGAAGCTATCTTCTCCTTGGTTTCTTCGAGGTTGAGGCGGCGGGTGTTGTCGGAGTTGAACTCGTCGATCTCTGCACGCTTAACGTCGCCTTCCTTGAAGTATTTGTCGTAGTTGAGGTCGCGGTTATCAGCTGGAACGGCATAGAAGTTGCCCATGTCGATGGCTTTGGCGGCTTCTTCCTTGGTGAGGAGAGTCTCGTACATCTTTTCTCCGTGACGGATACCGATGACCTTGATTTCCTCTTTCTTGCCTCCAAAGAGTTCGCACACTGCTTCTGCCTGTGTCTGGATGGTGCAGGCTGGTGCTTTCTGAACGAGGATATCGCCGTTCTTGCCGTGCTCGAAGGCAAAGAGGACGAGGTCCACAGCTTCTTCGAGCGACATGATGAAGCGGGTCATCTTGGGCTCGGTGAGGGTGATGGGATTGCCTTTGCGTATCTGGTCTATCCAGAGAGGTATGACGGAACCGCGAGAGCACATAACGTTGCCATAACGGGTGCAGCAGATCTTGGTGTCGCCACTCAAACGAGACTTGGCCACAGCTATCTTTTCCTCAATAGCCTTCGTGATGCCCATAGCGTTAATGGGATAAGCAGCTTTATCGGTTGAGAGACAGATGACACACTTCACACCTGCGTCGATGGCTGCATCGAGGGTGTTGTCGGTACCCATGACGTTGGTCTTGACTGCTTCCATGGGGAAGAATTCGCAAGAGGGTACTTGCTTGAGTGCTGCTGCATGGAAGACGTAGTCGACGCCTTTCATGGCATATTTGAGGGTGCTCTTGTTGCGAACATCGCCGATGTAGAATTTGATCTTGTTGGCTACTTCGGGCATACGAGCCTGGAAGTCGTGACGCATATCGTCCTGCTTCTTCTCGTCGCGGCTGAAGATGCGAATCTCGCCGATATCGGTTTTCAGGAAGCGGTTCAACACTGCATTGCCAAAACTGCCTGTGCCTCCAGTGATGAGGAGGACTTTGTCTTTAAATAAACTCATATTTCTTTATATCTGATTATTTCTATTTATTCGAACCCGAATCGCACCTTTTTTTCGAACACGAATTGCACGAATTATACGAATCTTTATTACAATGACAAACCTTATCTTTTCTGTTCTTTATTCGTTTGATTAGTTAGATTCGTGTTCGTTATATAACTATTCTTTCGTATTTTTAGATGTTGTCCTTGCGCCATACCATCTTGTTGACGACACCGACGTAGCTTTGGATGATGCGGACCACTTTGGTGGAGACGTTCTCGTCGACGTAGTCGGGTACGGGAATGCCAGGCAGACCGTCCTTGATAAGGCTTACTGCAACATCCACGCTCTGCAGGAGTCCCTTTTTGTCGATGCCGCTGAGGACGAAGCATCCTTTGTCGAGGGCTTCGGGACGCTCTGTGCTGGTGCGGATACAAACTGCGGGGAAGGGATGGCCAACAGAAGTGAAGAAACTGCTTTCCTCGGGCAGTGTGCCAGAATCAGATACTACTGCGAAGG
>Ga0310697_10000548_pt1 | contig 49542 bp, 33 predicted proteins | sample 172DNAGHGlowgp2_FD_203883 | JGI IMG/M metagenome (GOLD analysis project Ga0310697, IMG submission 203883) | Sheep rumen microbial communities from Palmerston North, Manawatu-Wanganui, New Zealand - 1728 DNA GHGlow gp2 (v2) (version 2) | ecosystem: Host-associated > Mammals > Digestive system >...
ACGAATGTCCTTCTTTATTATTAGTACTTGACGGTTTCTCTCTTCTCTACCCAAGCTGCCTGGCATAACAGGCAGCCCGCTTCTTGTACTACTTCTCTGTCTATGTAAATCTTTCAAAGAACTCTTTTCTTTCACTGCTCACCACCCCGTTTTGAGGCGAAAGCGGATGCAAAGGTACGACTTTTCAACGTTCCCTCCAAATTTTTTCGCACTTATTTTCCAAATAACTGAAAAATTTTCGCTTTTCCGGACAAAACAACGGTTTGGTTGCCCTCTAAGATGCAAAAAAAGCGGTTATTCGTAGATTTCCTCTATGTCATTTTCGTCATTAACCGCGTCGCTGACATAGGAACACGGATTAAAATCCTTATCCAAATCGAACACTGCGTCTTCGCTATATTCCAGATGTGGATCCGCGTACACCTTTTTCATATATAGGGCGAAGATAGGAAGTGCCATTGACGCTCCCTGTCCGTAGTCCATACGGTCGAAATGTATGTCACGGTCATCGCCACCGACCCAGCATCCGGAGACGAGCGTCGGCGTAACACCCATGAACCAGGCATCGGAATTGTTGTTCGTCGTTCCCGTTTTGCCGCCTATTTCGCCTTTCAGGTTGTACTTATAACGTAGTCGGCTGGCTGTTCCGCCGTCAACGACACTTTTAAGCATATACAACATCTTGTTTGCACTCTCTTCGCTGATGACCTCGTTCATGCGGGGCTGGAATCTTGCCACAACATTTCCCTCACTGTCCTCAATTTTTGTTACGAACAGATGTGAGGCGCGTATGCCGTGATTGGCAAAGGCCGTATATGCACTTACCATCTCGCCCACGGTGATGTCGCATGGACCGAGACAAAGAGCCATTGAGGGATGAATCTCCGGATTGCGTATACCATATTCGTGTAACAAAGAGACGAAAGCCGAAGGATTCAGTTTGCTCATAAGATATGCAGATATCCAGTTGTTGGACTGCTGCAGTCCCCATTTAAGCGTCACCATTTGTCCATAACGGGAGTGGCTTCCATTTCGTGGTGTCCAAGGCTTTCCTGCCACGACATATGTCTGTTGCACATTAGGAGCGAGGTCACACGGCGAGAATCCGTTCTCCATAGCCAGTGAATAGAGATACGGTTTTATAGTAGAACCGACCTGACGTCGTCCGTCCATGACCATGTCATATGCAAAATGCATGAAGTCAAGACCTCCCACGTATGCTTTCACGTGTCCATTCTGGGGACACATGGACATAAAGCCAGTCCTTAGGAACGACTTCAGGTACCTAATAGAGTCAAGCGGAGTCATCATGGTATCCACTTCACCATGATAGGTAAAGACAGACATTCGCACAGGTGTCCTGAACGACTTCTCAATTTCCGCATCAGACAGTCCGTCCTCCTTAAGCGTACGGTAACGGTCGCTTTGGCGCACCGACCGCATCAGTATGTTCTTGACTTCAGCTGCTGTCAGCTTGCCGGTGAAGGGAGCTGTCGGTTTTTTCCTGTTCTCACGGTTAAATGCCGGCTGTAGGTATTTCACGACATGCTCATAGCATGCCTGCTCAGCATACTTCTGCATACGCGAATTAATAGTGGTATATACCTTCAGGCCGTCAGTATATATATTATAAGGTGAACCGTCGCGCTTGCGATTCTTGTTACACCAGCCAAAGAGCGGGTCGGTCTCCCAAGCAATAGAGTCGATAAAGAACTTCACCCCACCCCACGCCGGATAGTCATCACGGTCAGGTTTCCTTGCCGTCATGTAACGGCGCAGGAAGTCGCGAAAGTAGACAGCGAGACCATCTTTGTGGTCTGCCACGTGGAAGTTGAGATTCAGAGGTTCTGCCGAGAACTGTTCATACTGAGCCTCAGTGAGATATCCTGCCTTCGTCATCTGCTGCAGAACCACATTACGCCTGTCGCGTGAGCGTTCCGGATAGCGCACAGGGTTATAATAAGATGGGTTCTTACACAGTCCTATCAGAGTCGCCGACTCATTTACCGTCAGATCTTTGGGCTCCTTGCCAAAATATGTATTCGAAGCAGTCTTTATGCCAACAGCGTTATGGAGGAAGTCAAAGTAGTTGAGATACATAGTAAGTATCTCATCCTTAGTGTAGTTTCTTTCCAGCTTCACGGCAATGACCCACTCAATAGGTTTCTGTAGTAATCGTTCCAGAGTGGAATGGGCCGTCTCGGAATAGAGTTGCTTTGCCAGCTGCTGAGTTATTGTCGAGCCGCCGCCGGCGGACTTCTGCCCCATGAGGCCACGTTTGACAACGGCACGTCCGAGAGCATAAAAGTCAATACCGGAATGTTCGTAGAATCGCGCGTCTTCAGTAGCTACCAGCGCCTGTACCAGACTCGACGCAAGCTTGGTGTAGTCTACTACGACGCGGTTCTCGCGATTGTAGTTCCATGTACCCATAACCTTACCGTCAGCAGAATAAATCTGCGTCGCAAACCTGTTTATCGGGTTTTGCAGGTCTTCCACCGGAGGCATATATCCTATCCATCCCTCGCTGATAGCGTAAAACACTCCAGCCACGGTGACGAGCCCAGCAACGAGCACAGCCCATAGGAATCTAACCAAAAACTTTCTCATAGTCGTGAAATTTCGCTGCAAAAATACAAAAATCTCGTCAATTATCGCACGAAATAGAGAAAATATGTGTAATTTTGTCGCATCAAACAAAACAGAACGATGGAAAAGCATAATTTTGTCACTATTGCAGACCTCACGCGAGAGAAGATCCTTTACATGATTAAGATGGCACAGGAGTTTGAGAAACACCCCAACCGTGAACTATTGAAGGGTAAGGTCGTTGCCACACTGTTTTTTGAGCCCTCGACACGCACCCGGCTCTCTTTTGAGACTGCAGCCAACCGGCTCGGTGCACGTGTCATAGGTTTTGCCGACCCAAAGATTACCAGTGGGACCAAAGGTGAGACACTGAAGGACACCATCCTTATGGTCTCTAACTATGCCGATGTCATAGTTATGCGCCACTATATTGAGGGTGCAGCACAGTATGCTTCAGAAGTCGCTCCAGTGCCGATAGTGAATGCCGGCGACGGTGCTCACCAGCATCCCTCACAGTGCATGCTCGACCTCTACAGCATCTATAAGACCCAAGGTACGCTTGAGGACCTTAACATCTATATGGTAGGCGACCTGAAGTACGGACGCACCGTCCACTCTCTGCTCATGGCCATGCGGCACTTCAATCCAACGTTCCACTTCGTAGCCCCCAAGGAACTTGCCATGCCCAAGGAATATAAGCTCTACTGCGATGAGCACGGCATCAAGTATCAGGAGCATACCGCCTTCAACGAAAAGGTGATTGCCGACGCCGACATACTCTATATGACCCGAGTGCAGAAGGAGCGATTCTCCGACCTGATGGAATATGAGCGAGTGAAGAATGTCTATGTCCTTAACAATGATATGTTGAAGAGTGCTAAGGCGAATATGAAGATCCTCCACCCTCTACCACGTGTCAACGAGATAGCCTATGAGGTTGACGACAACCCTCATGCCTACTACATCCAACAGGCAGGCAACGGACTGTATGCCCGCGAGGCAATCTTCTGCGACGTGCTGGGAATCAGTCTTGACGAGGTGCGTAGCGACATGACAATTATTTCATAGCGATTTACGGATTAACGTTTTATGTGTTAGAACAATTCAAACAAACGATATGCAAAAGAATGAGATGCTTGTAGCCGCCATTGAGAACGGCACCGTAATAGACCACATACCGTCAGAGAAGACCTATCAGGTAGCCCAGCTGCTGGATCTACAGTATTTAGGCACCCCAGTCACCATTGGATATAACCTGCTATCGAAGAAACTTGGGAAGAAAGGAATCATCAAGGTAGCAGACAAGTTCTTCACTGACGAGGAGATCTCACGTCTCTCCGTCGTCACGCCAAACATTGTCCTGAACATCATCAAGGACTATGAGGTGGTTGAGAAAAAGACCGTCACTACGCCCGCCGAAATTCGCGGTATCGTGAAATGCAACAATCCGAAATGCATAACCAACAACGAGCCCATGCAGACATATTTCCACGTAGCAAACAGCATTCTAACCTGCCACTACTGCGAGAAAGAGCAGGACATTAGCAAAGTGGAGCTCTGCGAGTTGAGAGATTCAAAATAAACAATCAGACATAGAGAAGCACAAAGAAATGAAAAAAGAAATACCCGTACTTCTGCTTACAGGCTACTTAGGCAGCGGTAAAACGACACTGCTTAACAGGATACTTAGCAACAAGCGCGGCATTAAGTTTGCCGTTGTCGTCAACGACATTGGCGAAGTGAACATTGATGCCGACCTGATAGAGAAAGGCGGTATAGTAAACGAACAGGACGACTCCCTCGTGGCCCTGCAGAATGGCTGCATCTGCTGTACACTGAAGATGGACCTTGTGAGACAGCTTGAAGATATCATCCAGATGGACCGCTTCGACTACATCGTCATAGAAGCCAGCGGCATCTGCGAGCCCGGGCCTATTGCTCAGACAATATGCAGCATACCATCGATGGTACCCGACATGGAGTGCCAGCCTCGTCTTGACGCTGTCGTCACCGTTGTCGATGCTCTTCGCATGCGTGACGAGTTTGGCAGCGGCCTCGACCTCACACGCCCCAACATAGACGAGGAAGACATTGAGAACCTCGTCATCCAGCAGATAGAGTTCTGTAATATCGTGCTGCTGAACAAGGCCGCCGAGGTGAGTGCCGAGGAGCTGGAGCACATCCGCGAGATTGTGCGTGCCCTGCAGCCCAAGGCTGAGATTATCGATACCAACTACGGAGACGTAGAGCTGGACAAGATTATCAATACCCAGATGTTCGACTTCGACGAGGTGGCCACCTCGGCACGTTGGATTCAGGAGGTGGAGCACCACCACGAGGACCACGACGATGATGACGACGATGATGACGACGACGAACATGAGCATCATCATCACCACCACCATCACCACCACGATGAGGGTGAGGCCGAGGAATACGGCATCGGCACGTTCGTCTACTACGCCCGCCGCCCGTTCTCGCTCAGTCTGTTCGACGAGTTCGTAGCCCGCAAGTGGCCGAAGGGTATTATCCGCGCCAAGGGCATCTGCTGGTTCAAGGACGAGCCCGACACGTGCTATCTCTTCGAGCAGGCAGGCCGTCAGGTGGGCATGCGCAACGCCGGCCAATGGTACGCAACGATGCCGAAGGACGAGCTCGAGGATCTGATGGACCGCAACCCAGGCCTGCGTCAGGACTGGGACGACGAGTACGGCGATCGTATGCAGAAACTCGTCTTCATCGGGCAACACCTGGACAAGCGGCTCATCGCCGATGCCCTGGACTTCTGCTTAGTGTAACACGAAACATGTCAAACCAACAAACATAAACAAAAAGATGAAAAGAGACAACACCATCTTCGAGATGATTGAGCGCGAGCATCAGCGCCAGCTGAAAGGCATTGAGCTGATTGCCAGTGAGAACTTTGTGAGCGACCAGGTGATGGAAGCCATGGGTTCGTACCTGACCAACAAGTACGCCGAGGGCTATCCCGGCCACCGCTACTACGGCGGCTGCCAGGTGGTTGACGAAGTGGAGCAGCTGGCCATCGACCGCGTGTGCAAGCTGTTCGGCGCCGAGTATGCCAACGTGCAGCCCCACTCTGGCGCACAGGCCAACGCTGCCGTGCTGCTGGCTGTACTGAAACCCGGCGACGTATTCATGGGTCTGAACCTCGACCACGGCGGGCACCTCTCACACGGTTCGCTGGTCAACACTTCGGGTATCCTCTACAAGCCCGTGGGTTACAACCTGAACAAGGAGACGGGTCGCGTCGACTACGACGAGATGGAGCGTCTGGCCCTGGAGCACAAGCCGAAGCTGATTATCGGTGGTGGCTCGGCCTACAGCCGCGAGTGGGACTACAAGCGTATGCGCGAGATTGCCGACAAGGTGGGCGCCCTGCTGATGATTGACATGGCACACCCCGCCGGTCTCATCGCTGCCGGACTGCTGGAGAACCCCGTGAAGTGGGCTCACATCGTCACTTCGACCACCCACAAGACCCTGCGCGGTCCGCGTGGCGGTATCATCCTGCTGGGCAAGGACTTCGACAACCCCTGGGGCTACACCACGCCGAAGGGCGTCGTCAAGAAGATGTCGCAGCTGCTGAACTCAGCCGTCTTCCCCGGACAGCAGGGCGGACCGCTGGAGCACGTCATCGCCGCCAAGGCCGTTGCCTTCGGCGAGGCTCTGCAGCCTGAGTTCAAAGAGTGGGCCAAGCAGGTGCAGAAGAACGCCAAGGTGCTGGCCGAAGAGCTGGTGAAGCGCGGCTTCGGCATCGTCAGCGGCGGCACCGACAACCACTCAATGCTCGTCGACCTGCGCTCGAAGTATCCTGAGCTGACGGGTAAGGTGGCCGAGAACGCCCTCGTTGCTGCCGACATCACCGTCAACAAGAACATGGTGCCCTTCGACAGCCGCTCGGCCTTCCAAACATCGGGTATCCGTCTGGGTACGCCCGCCATCACCACACGTGGTGCTAAGGAAGACCTCATGGTGCAGATTGCCGCCTGGATTGAGGAGGTGCTCAACGCTCCCGAGGACGAGAAGGTCATCGCCAAGGTTCGCGGCGAGGTCAACGAGACGATGAAGAACTATCCCCTCTTCGCCTATTAATATCGGGCAATATACGACAGAAGAAAGGCTCTCACCGAATTCGGCGGGAGCCCTTTTTTTGTTTCCCTCTTTCTCCGTTCTATTTCAAAGAGAGCCTTTTTTCTTTTCATTTCAGAGTCACCACAAGCGGCTGCTGCAGCTGTCGCATGAACCACTGGATGCGGTCCTGCCACTCCTGCTCAGTACGGACGTCGTACTTCGCCCAGGCCGAGCCGAAATAGTAGGTGTAGGGGCCGTTGTAGTCGCTGACAATGCCCAGAACGTGGTTGCCCTGCTGCTTGGTCGTCACCGTGCCGTTGGGGAAGAGGACGGCCACGTAGAGCGGCGCCTGATGGACGTTGGGCTGGTCGGTGGGGTCGGTATAGCTGACGTAGTTCTCGCCCAGCACGTAGGACTCGCGGTCCTCAGGCTGCAGGACGACACCCGAACAGAACTGTACCGTCTGCGCAGGAACGGCCTTACTCATCAGCTGGGAAAGGTTCTTGAAGCCGATGTACCACACCTCCATGCGGCAGAAGTTGGAGCCCTTGTCGAGGGTGACAATGCGGTTCTCGACAACGCGGACGCCACACACCGTGCGCGGACTTTGCTCAAAGCGCACCGAGAAGCGCAGCGGCCCCTCGTCGAGCACCTCGTAGCGCTGGAAACAGTAGGGCAGGACCAAGCTGTCGCCTACCATCAGAGCCGGCGCGCCGCAACCCAGCGAGGCGCCCACACGGTAGGGGTCGAGCCCGCGACCGTGGTCGTAGTGGTAGGAGATGAGCCGGTAAAGCGAGTCGCGCACGTGCCAGTTGTTGCGATAGATGGAGTCGATGCGCGGAATGGTCACCACATCTTCTATATAGTAGCGGTCGTCGACCACCAGTTCGGGCGTGTTCTTCGTCCACACGTCGATGCCGAAGGAGCGCTCGCCCGTCTTCTCGAGTGCCGGACCGTAGACGCGGTAGGCACCGCGGTCGTTCTCCCACGCGAAGTCGTCCTTGCGCTCCGGATGCAGACTTCCATGACATACCGTAGGGAACTGCGTGGCAACACCTTCACTGACGGTGAAACGCGCCTTTCCGCCACGTCGTACACCGGCCTCGACGAGCAGTTTGCCATCGTAAGTCGTCTGGAAGGGCACGTCAAGACCAGCAGCATCGCGTACCCGCAGGTGTTCTTTCGTTGTACCCAGCTTTTGGCACACACTGTCGAGCGGCAGTTCTATTATCTGCTCACGATATTCGTCCGACGGATTGCCGACCTCTACAGTAAGCAACGTTACAGCAGCGAGTAGTAAGTTCATCTATAGTAAACGTTATAATAAGTTATTTCAATGTCGCATTAAAGTGGTTAACGCACTGACGGAAAAGGTGGTTACGAGTATTTCCTCCATAAATACTGTGGTTACGCCCAGTGTAGACAAGCTGGCGGAAATCCTTGTCGGCCTGCACCAGCGATTCGACGTATTCTGCCGTGTTCTGGTAGTGCACGTTGTCATCGGCCAGGCCGTGGCAGATGAGCAGTGAGCCATGCAACTGCGAGGCACGGGCTATAGGGTTCACCTCGTCATAGCCTCGCTGGTTTTCCTTTGGAGTACGCATATAACGCTCGGTGTAGATGGTGTCGTAGAAACGCCAGTTCGTAGGTGGAGCGATAGCTACACCGGCGGCAAAGACATTCCGCCCCTCCGACATTGACATCAGCGTGTTCCATCCGCCGTACGACCATCCCCAGATACCTATGCGGTTCTTGTCGACATAGGACTGCTGTCCGAGCCACAGGGCGGTCTCCACCTGGTCGCGGGCCTCGAGCTCGCCCAGTCGCAGGTAGGTACATTTCTCGAACTCAGCGCCGCGACCGCCGGTACCCCGGTTGTCGACACATACACAGATGTACCCTTGCTGACAGAGAAACTGCTCCATGACGGCACCCTGTCCGGACATTCCTATACCCCACGCATTCTTCACCTGCTGCGACCCAGGACCGCCATACTGGTAGATAATGACTGGATAATTCTTCTGTGGGTCGAAGTCCTTTGGTTTCACCATCCAGCCAAAGAGGTGTACCCCCTCTCCTGTAGTAAAGGAGAACATCTCCTTCCTGCCCATGTCATATGCAGCATATTTCTCCCTCAACTGCTTGTTGTCGACAAGTGTGACGAGCGTCTTGCCCTGAGCATTCCGCAGCGTTATTTGCGTCGGTGTATCGATGTTACTCCATGTGCAGATGAAGTTCTTGAAATCCTTCGAGAACACCGCCGTAGACCAGCCTCCCTCAGGAGAGAGACTGTCGGTCTTTCCGTTCTTATGGTTCACAAAGACCTGCTGCTCCGTAGGACCGCTGTTAAGAGCAGCAAAATAGATGTCGCCCGTAGCTTCGTCGTAGCCATAGACATCGGTGACGATGGTGTGGAGATCCTTTTCGCCACCACCCATCCGCGCCGGCTGTGACAGGTCGCCAATGGTGCGCATCAGCTGCCCGTTGAAGTTGTAGAGGTAGATATGATTATAGCCGTTGCGCTCACTGGTAATAACTATGTGGTTGTCTGTGATCTTCAGGTTCTGGAACGTTTCCTCCTTGATATACTTCTCCACCTTATCCTCAACAATCATCTGGCAGACGGTCGACAACGGGTTGGCCATGTAAATCTTAAGGTCATCCTGATGGCGGTTCAGCGTCAGCACGACGACTTTCGCCGGGTCGGAAGTTGCCTTCAGGCGGGGAATGTATCCATCGTCCTCGAGAGGCAGCTGCATGGTACGCGTCTGATGGCTCTTGATGTCATACGACAGCACGCTTACCTTAGAGTTCTGTTCGCCAGGCATGGGATACTTGTAAGTGTAGGCAGGCATCTGATAGAGAGGAACCTTCGACTCGTCGTAGCGTATCCAGACCAGTTGTTTTGAGTCAGCAGTGAAGACCATCGACGAATTTGTCGAGAACTCCTCTTCATAGACCCAGTCTGGAATGCCGTTAATTACCTCGTTGCGGCGGCCGTCCTTTGTCACCTCGCTCTCGGCATTGTCGTAGAGCAGTTTCACCAAGAAAATGTTATTGTCGCGCACGAAGGCAATGACGTTACCGTCGGGACTCCAGACGGGAGCCTGCTGGGGGCCGTTCTCCGACAGCGGCTCAAGCTTGTTGTTCTGGATACTGAATATATAGTAAGTAGCGGTGAACGACCGGCGGTAGATAGGGCGCGTCTGCGTCTGTATCAGCAGCCGCTTGCCATCAGGACTTGCAATATATCCGTCGACACGGCTTATACGTGGGCCACGGGCCGTCTGTGCGTCGAAGAGCACACCCACCTGCTTGCCCGTTTTGAAAGAGTACTGCACTATCTTTGTTCCGTCGGACGAGATCTGTGCGTAAGTCTCGCCGTCGGCGAGCGGTTCTACGGCGGCAATGCCCTCTGCCGCGAAGGCTCCGCCTGTAATGTCTTTCAACGTCAGCTGCTGACCGGCCATTGCCGTCATCGTTGTCAAGAGCATCATCACTGCTCCTGTGAGAATCTTTTTCTTCATCATTATTTGTTCAGATAAAAACATTTCCGACATTGTCCTCCTCACTACTCAACATACTTCGTGGTGTCTTCGACACCGGCATCGCGCAATGCCTCACGACGCTCGACGCAGGTGCCACACTTGCCGCAATGCTGCTCACCACCACGGTAGCAGCTCCAGGTCTCTGAGTAGTCTATGCCCAACTCCGCCCCTCGGCGGGCTATTTCAGTCTTCGTCATGTCGGTGTACGGACAGAGCAGTGTGATGCCCGGGAAAGTACCCGTTCGGGCTGCCTTGCTCATAGCACTGACGAACTCCGGCCGACAGTCGGGATAGATGGTGTGGTCGCCGCCGTGGTTAGCCATCATTACATACTGTAGACCGCGTGTCTCCGCCATCCCGATAGCTATCGATAGCATGATGCCGTTGCGGAACGGCACTACCGTCGACCGCATGTTCTCGTCGGCATAGTGACCCTCCGGTATGGCATTGTCGCCCTCGAGCAGCGAACTCTTAAAATATCGGTGCATGAAGTCGAGGGGGATCACGACATGCTCTATGCCTAACCGCTCGCAGTGCAAGCGGGCAAAGGGAATCTCGCGGGCATTGTGGTTGCTGCCATAGTCGAACGACACTGCCAGGGCTATGCGCCGCTGCTGGTCGTAGAGTAGCGTTGTGGAGTCCATGCCTCCACTGAGTATTATTACTGAGTCTTTCATTCTTACCGTTCGTTTATTCTGTTATAACGTATGGGCCGGTTCACTGCCAGCCGCCATCTCGTCATAGAGACGCTCGAAGTTAGCACGTAGCAGCTGTGTGTCGGCAATGATGTTTCGCAGCTCTTTCAGACGCTTCTCGTTAGGCGAACCGGGAATCCAAAGTCTTATGTAACCTTCTGCGGAGTACTTCTGGAGCATGTGTTCACGGAAACGCTGCCACTGTTCCTCACGTGTCTTCTCCGGGTAGTTCGACAGTCCGTACTGTACGGCGCGTCTGAAGACCACCTCGGGAACAATGTCTCGGTCGGCCTCGGCAACAATCTTACCGTAGATGCTTCGCGGAGCTCTCGACGCCGACGCGCGATGGTCTTCCACCGCTTCTTTCATCAGTCTTATCTGTTCGGCCGAGAACCACTTTCTGAGTCTTGCGTCCTGAGCCAGTATGCGGCCTCCTGTAACGTGGTGTATCGCCCTGGGGCCAGACATCCCCAAGTCATGGTACGCTGCTATGGCATAGGCCATGTTTATGTCGGCCCCGGTGCTCTTTACAAGTTCGAGCGAGTTTCGTATTACCCTCGTCACATGTTCCATGTTGTGAGCCTTGTCGAAGTCGGCATAGCGTGGCAGAATCTGTGTCTCCACAAACTCTACGAGATCCAGACTTGGTGTGTTGCTGAGCATAGGCGTCGCGTTTTTCAGGCAAAGATACTCCTTTTTTCTCAATGACGCTCCCCCGTCACCGTTTTATTAACATTATTTGTCATGTATATAAAAGAGAAACGAGTTCCTTTTGTTTTGCTCTCGATCTTTCGTAACTTTGGCTTCGCCGAAGTTTCTATCACTCGGAAATGAAGAAAAGAGAGCTTTTCTTTTGCATTTCTCTCGTTTTTTCGTAATTTTGCATCCTCTTTTTTAACACCAATGAAGTACAACAGACAATTCAACCGACAGCCAGCGCTTCGTTTCCGTCAGTTTACGCGGAAACCATGGGCGTTGTTCGCCTGTCTGGGCCGTGTGGTGACCATCAGTGTGCTGAGCGTTGCCACCCTCGAGTCTGCCAGCGCCGCCACCGACGACATTACGACGAAGGTGGAGCGTGCTGACGAAGGCGAGCCCGACAAGGAAATGACTCTCGACGACCTTGAGGTCACCGGGTCGCTGGCACCGCTTGCCACGGGGCAGGCGTCGAGAATGGTAACTGTACTGAGCCGCGACGACATTCAGGCGGCGGCGGTACAAAGTGTTAACGATTTGCTGAAACTCGCCGTAGGCGTAGATGTGCGTCAGCGTGGTCCTATCGGGGCGCAGACAGACATCGGCATACGTGGCGGCACGCAGGAGCAAATCACCATCCTGCTGAACGGCATCAACATCTGCGACCCACAAACAGGTCACAACGCCTTCGACCTGCCGTGCGATGTCAGCGACATCCTTCGCATCGAGGTAATCGAAGGGGCTGCAGGCCGTGTCTACGGGACATCGTCAATGGCCGGAGCTATAAACATCGTGACGGCAGGGGCGAAATATCCGACTAACGGCAGCACAGGAAATGGCAGCCTGCAGGCTCGGGCGGAGGGCGGCTCCTTCGGATACGCCAACCTTGCAGCGTCGGTGGTCTGCCACTCTACCCTCACCTCGCGCTTCAGCACCTCGCTGACACGCTCCGATGGCTACAGCCGTAGCACCGACGGTTGTCTGAACAGCGACTACGAAGGTGCCAAGGCATACTATCAGGGAGAGTTGAGTGACGCAGGCTCCAAGCTACTGTGGTATGCCGGCCTCAGCACACGAGGCTACGGGTCGAACACCTTCTACAGTGCCAAGTACGACGAGCAGTACGAGCACACCACCAAGTGGTTTGCCGCCCTGCAGGGTGAGACGCTCGCCGGCCGACTGCACCTGAAGCCCTCTGTCTACTGGAACCGCGGTTTCGACCGTTTCGAGCTCATACGCGGCTCCGAGTCCAAAGTCCCGTTCAACCACCACCGCACCGATGTCTTCGGAATACATATCAACAGCTGGTTCGACTGGTTTCTGGGGCGTACCGCCGTCGGTGCAGAATTTCGCAACGAGGACATCGTCAGCGGCAATCTGGGCGAGCCCCTGAACAACCCTCACGGCGACTACCGCTACGGCATCAACCGCTCTAACCTCAGTCTCCATGCCGAACACAACGTGCTGTTAAAGCGCTTCACGCTGTCGGCAGGACTCATTGCCGTAAAAAACACATGGGCCGAAATGCCCTTCACGCTCTATCCTGGTGCCGACGCGAGCCTACGGTTAAGCGAACAATGGAAGCTCTATGGGTCATACAACTCGTCGCTGCGCATGCCGTCGTTCACCGAGCTCTACTACGGCGTCGGCGGACACAAGGCCGACAAGTATCTCAAGCCGGAGAAGCTGCAAGCCCTTGAGTGCGGAATTAAGTTCTGTACAAGGACTGTTACGGCGCAGGCATCGCTGTTCCACCATCACGCCACGAACCTCATAGACTGGGTGATGGACACCCGCGAGGCCGAGCCCGTATGGCAAAGTGTCAACCTGACAACAGTGAACACGCTGGGCGAGGAGCTCGCCGTCTCCTTCACTCCGAAACCGGTGTCCGGTGCAGCGGCTTTTGGCGAAAGCAATACAGGTTTCAGTCTCAAGAAACCGCTGCTCTCAATAAAGAAAGTTGACATAGCCTACTGCCACCTACATCAGGACAAAGACCTCGAGAGCCACCTGCAGTCGCAGTATTCGCTAGAATATCTGCGCCACAAACTCATGGTGAATGTCCTCACAAGACTATTCAGTGCCCTTGACCTGACATTGAGCTATCGTTTCCAGGACCGCATGGGCACCTATACGGACACCGGCGGGCAGACACGACACTATCACCCCTACTCCACTCTCGATGCACGCATAGCGTGGAGCAGCGAGCGCGTCACCCTCTTTGCCGAGGCCAACAACCTCACTGACCATCCATACGTCGACTACGGCAACGTTCCACAGCCGGGACTATGGCTGACCTTCGGTGCCAAATACCGGATAGATTTTTAATTAGTTCACGGTTATTTCGCCCCTAAGACTCTGCTCCATCAGACGACGGACTGTATCTGCATCGTCGTAGCGTGCCTGAAGGAACATCAGCTTTGTGACAGCACTCTCCACCGTCGAGTCATGGCCGCTCACGACACCTGCCTGCTGTAAACGGTAGCCCGTGTCGTAGCGGCTCATCTCGACGGCACCCTGCACACACTGGCTGATGTTCACGATGACCTTGCCGCACCGTGTACCTTCCTCCAGGGCGCGTAACAGCCACGGTGCCTGCGGAGCATTTCCGCTGCCAAAGGTTCGCATAACCACTGCTTTTAGGTTAGGCGTTGCGATAATGTGGCGTATAAGATCCTCGCGTATTCCCGGGAACAGCGAGAAGATAATCACATTATTATCCAACCGGAAATGGGGGGTCATGGGCAGAGTCCAGTCAGGCGTAATCATACGGCTCTTGTGGTAGACAATGTTGACGCCGGCATCCACCAAGTGCGGGAAGTTAAACGATTCGAACGCGTTGAACTCCTCAGCACTCTGTTTTGTCGTACGATTACCACGCAGCAGGTGCCCGCCGAAGTATATGCCCACCTCAGGAACAGCGGCATGCCCTTCGCGGTCCTTCGCTGCCGCAATCTCCACGGCTGTTATGAGGTTCTCCTTGCCGTCGGTGCGCAGCTGTCCGATGGGCAGCTGACTTCCGGTGAAGATCACCGGTTTAGTAAGATTCTTCAGCATGAATGACAGTGCCGATGCAGTATATGCCATTGTGTCAGTGCCGTGTAATACGACGAAGCCGTCGTAGTCGTCATAGTGGTCGGCTATGGAATGACTCAACTCCGTCCAGCGCTGCGGCGACATGTCGCTTGAGTCAATTGGCGGAGCGAACTGAAGAGTATCAATAGCTATGTCGAACTGCTCCAGCTCGGGCACACGCACCAGAAGATGCTCGAAGTCGAACGGCTCGAGTGCACCCGTCGCAGGGTTGCGGTTCATGCCTATCGTTCCGCCAGTGTATATCAGCAGTACCTTCCCATTCATCGTTTTTCCAGAGATAAAAAATCGAACCTAAAGTATTCTAAAATACTCCATGGCTATATCGGAATAGTCATGGAGTATTGTCTATTTTTGCGTAAAGTCACGCCCACGGCAGCAGCCGTGAACAGATTAGCACGCGAAATTACTTGTTCAGTGCCAGGTCAATGGCAACGGCGATGGCAACGGTAGCACCTACCATCGGGTTATTACCAATACCCAGGAAGCCCATCATCTCAACGTGAGCGGGAACAGACGAAGAGCCGGCGAACTGAGCGTCGGAGTGCATACGGCCCATAGTGTCGGTCATGCCGTAAGAGGCAGGTCCGGCGGCCATGTTGTCGGGATGCAGCGTACGGCCAGTACCGCCACCGGAAGCTACAGAGAAGTAGGGCTTTCCGGCCAGTGTGCGCTCCTTCTTGTAAGTGCCTGCTACGGGGTGCTGGAAACGTGTGGGGTTGGTAGAGTTACCGGTGATGGAGACATCGACGTTCTCCTTCCACAGTATTGCCACGCCCTCGCGTACATCGTCAGCACCGTAGCACTTCACCTTCAGACGGCTGGGGTTATTGCCGTAGGGCACCTCGCGGACTACTTTCAGCTCAGAAGTGAAGTAGTCGAACTGAGTCTGAACATAAGTGAAGCCGTTGATGCGGCTAATGATCTGTGCGGCATCTTTGCCAAGACCGTTGAGAATAACGCGGAGGGGCTTTTTACGCACCTTGTTGGCCATCTCGGCAATCTTGATGGCTCCCTCGGCAGCAGCAAAGCTCTCATGACCAGCGAGGAAGGCGAAGCACTCCGTCTCCTCGCGGAGCAGACGAGCAGCGAGGTTTCCGTGTCCGAGACCTACCTTACGGTCGTCGGCAACACTGCCGGGGATGCAGAACGACTGCAGTCCGATACCGATAGCCTCGGCAGCGTCGGCAGCTGTCTTCACACCTTTCTTAATAGCTATGGCTGCACCGCAGACGTAAGCCCACTTGGCATTCTCGAAGCAGATGCGCTGAGTGTCCTCACACATCTGGTATGGGTCCACGCCAGCCTTGTCACAAATCTCGTTGGCCTCTTCTATACTGTTGATGCCATTCTCCTTCAGAGCAGCAAGAACCTGGTTGATACGGCGCTCCTGACTCTCAAACTGTACTTTTCTAATCATCGTCGTGTCCTCCTTATTCTTTACGTGGGTCAATAGCCTTCACTGCACCCTGCTCCTCGGTGGTACGGCCATAGGAACCGGTGAACTTCTTTAGGGCCTCGTTGGCATCCATACCACCCTTGATAGCCTCCATCATCTTGCCCAGGTGAACATACTCATAGCCGCAGACCTCATTGTTTCCGTCGAGATACTGCTTCGTGATATATCCCTCGGTGAGCTCCAGGTAACGAGTACCCTTGGCAACGGTGCCATAGAGCGTACCTGTCTGAGAGCGGAGACCCTTACCCAGGTCTTCCAGACCAGCGCCGATGGCCAGACCACCCTCTGAAAAGGCGCTCTGCGTGCGTCCGTAGACAATCTGCAGGAAGAGCTCGCGCATGGCTGTGTTGATGGCATCGCAGACGAGGTCGGTGTTCAGAGCCTCGAGGATGGTCTTACCGGGCAGGATCTCACTGGCCATGGCAGCCGAGTGTGTCATACCGGTGCATCCGATGGTCTCGACGAGTGCCTCCTGGATAATACCGTCCTTAACGTTCAGGCTCAGCTTGCAGGCTCCCTGCTGGGGAGCACACCAACCCACACCGTGGGTGTAGCCCGAGATGTCCTTGATTTCCTTTGCCTGGATCCACTGTCCTTCCTCAGGGATGGGTGCAGGCCCATGATAAGCGCCTTTAGCAACGCTACACATGTTCTTGACTTCTGTTGAATAAATCATTGATAATTATTACTATGTTTAGTGAAACAATGTTTACTATCCCCATTTTGGGGTACAAAATTACCAAGATTCTTTGAAACGACCAAGTGTCGGCCGTGCATTTAGCAATAATTAATAGTCTATCTTCTCCCGCCGCCGCCGAAGCCGCCGCCACGTGCACCGCCGAAACCGCCACCACGCTGACCACCGCCCTCGCCTCGTCCGCGCATACCCTCGGGACGACCTTCGCCGCGCTCGCCGCCGCCGTTGCGCCCGCCGAAGAAGTTCATGCGGTAGCTGACGTGCAGCATTGCGTAGCTGGTGATGGCGTTCACCTCAGTGTCACGCCATCCGTTAGCATTCACCGTACGGCTGAAGTTCGTCTGCTCGTGCAGTATGTCGTACCACTGCAGCATGACAGTCATCTTCTTGCCTCGTAGGAAGCTGTAGCTCAGCTGTGCATTCCATATCAGTTCGTTTGTATTCAGCGTCTCATCGGCATATCCACGCTTGCTGTAGACGTGGAAGTCGGTTGAGAGAACGGGCCAATATGTTGCACTGGACGCTGCGCGTCCGTTGAGTTGGTTCAGGTCGATGCGTGTGTTGCCGCCATAGCGGAAGTTCCATGTTGTAAGGTTGCGGCTGGCCTGTAAACGGTTCTCTGTACGCGCATATGTCACCTCGGTGTTCAACGAGAAATTCAGCCAGCGGTTACGGTAGCTGAGCGACACGTCGGGCCGGAAATTGTAGGTGTGCGTCACATTGCGGTCGGGGATTGCAGTTCGGTTCAGGTTCACGTAGCCTATCTGGTGGTTGTAGCTGCCGTTGATGCCTCCACTGACATCCCAGCGGTTCAGTGTGTCGAGCCCGATGTTGAACGAGCCGCCACCGCTGACGCTCCAGTTGCCGTTGATGTTCTCCGGCCGCGAGATACGTCCACCTGTCTGCTCGTTATAAGTCACCACCGTACCTATGGAGTTGCTGGTGCGCCGCAGGCTGGCATTGAAGCTGTAGCTCCAGTGGCTCTGTGCCTTTGGTATCTGGAAGCCGAGACTGTCTTCCACCAGTTTTGGTGCGCGCTGCTTCTGGAAGTTTGTATTGAGGTTGGTAGTGAACGACGGTTTCAGTCCCGGATTACCCATTGAGATCGAGAGCGGGTTGGTGTCGTCGTAGATATCGAGCAGCTGTGTGATGCTGGGCTGCGAGGTGTTACCCCTTAGAGTCACCTGCAGATTAGTCTGCTGGTTGAAGCGGTAGCGCAGGTTCAGCGTGGGCGAGTAGTTTGTGACGGTGCGTACTGTGTCGATGGGCACACCCAGATACTGCTGGATGTAGTGCGAGTGCTGTGGCTGTGCGCTGACACCGAGGTTCATGTTCAGCTTGTCGCGCACCATACGCAGCTGCAGGTCGATGTTGTGGCCGTCCTCGGTACGCTCGCTGTAGCGGCTGAGTCGGTCGCTGAGATACATCTCGTAGGGGTTGTCGAGGTATCCGAAGAGTCTCGTCCACTCCTGATAGTCGTTAAGCACGTCGAGGAAGGCGGGCTCGCCAAGGTCGGGGAAGTCGTAAGTTGCGGGATCGCTCTTCTGATGACTGTGGTTGTAGCGGTAGTTCAGTTGCAGGAAGATACCCTGTGCCCCGAAGGAGCGGACGCGGTTGCGATTGCCGAAGGGGCCGCGAGCCTGCGGAACGGTGTCTTCCGGCTGTGGCTTCGGTTTGAAGGTGTAGAGCGGCTCGGTGTATGTGGCACCTATCGAATAGCTGAAGTTATCGTTTCCCGACAGCGTGTATCGGTTAGTCTGGTATGTGGAGTCGTTGCCATACTGGTCTTTCTGCTGATAAAGATGTACAGCCGAGAGGTTGGCATTGCGGTTGTCGCCGTCGCTGTAGTTGACGTTGCCGCTGATGGCAGCGTTGCGTCCACGACTGCCGAAGCGCCGTGTGAGTTGGAACTGCGAGCTGAGGTTCTTGTTGGAGCCGTGACTGAGCGATTTTCCCTGACGGTTGTTGACTATGAGTCCCTGCTCGTTCATATAGGCGATGCTCCTCTCGCTCAGCGCGTCGTCGACATAGTCGAAGGGATTGGCATTGAACGAGGCGTTGCTCGAGAACGAACGGCTGTCGCTGGTCGAGAAGCTCACGTTGGGACGGAAAGACAGCGTGGTCAGCGTGTCGAGAGTCCACTGCAGGTTCATGTTGCCCGTCCAGCTGTTGTTGCGCGAGTAGCTCTGGCTGATGCTGTTTGAGAAGGCGCCGCCTCGGGTGTTGACGAAGCTCTCCGACCCGTTGCGGCTCCAGTTGTCGGCATCGCTGCGTGTCCACGTCACTCGTCCGCTGGTACGTATCTGGTTCCCGCTGGGTTTCCTCTGGCTCTCGTAGCTGGCATCGAGTGCGCCGGTCTTCGTCTCGCGCTGTCCGTTGCCGTTGCCGCGCCCGCGGCCTCCACGTCCCGAGAATCCACGGTCGTTGACGTTGTTGGCATTGCCCATGAAGGTATAGCGCATGGCACCGAAAGGCTTCATGGCCGTCAGTCGTATGCCGTAACGGCCGTCGGTGCCGTAGCCTATGTCGGGGTTGGCCTGCAAGCCGTTGCGGGCACTGCGTTTTATGGTGAACTCGAGCACGAAGTCGTCGTTGCCGTCGTCAATGCCCGTAGCACGGCTCAGGTCGCTCTTCTCGTCGTAAGCCTTCACCTTGTCGACAACATACGAGGGCAGATTCTTCATCACGGCATCGTTGTTGCCCGTCATGAAGTCGCGGCCGTCGAGCTTGAAGCGGCGCACCTGCTTGCCGTTGATGGTGATGCCGCCATTGTCGTCGATCTTTGCACCAGGAAGCATCTCTACCAGCGCCTCTATGGCACTCCCTTCCGGCACACGGAAGGCATCGGCGTTGTAGACCACCGTATCGTCCTTGATGACCATCTTCGGAATGTTGGCCGTCACCACAGCCTCCTTCAGTTCTATGGAGTTCGACTCCATAGTCAGCGTACCGAGTGCGAGCGCACGCCCCTCCTGCTTGGTTACGCTGCGCCGTATGTCCTTATATCCCAGGAAAGTTATCTTCAGCAGGTAGTTGCCGCCTTTTATTGCCGAGAACGAGAACCTTCCCTCAGCGTTGGTGTAGGAACCGGTGACGAACGTCGTGTCGCGGCGTCCTATCTGGTATAGCTGTACCGTGGCACGGTTCATTGCCTCGTTGTTCTCACCGTCTACTATACGTCCTGATATAACATTCTGCTGTGCTGTGGCTGTTGCCGCAGCACCCGAGAATAACAAAAAAAGAAGTAAAATGCGTTGGTATAGTCTCATGCCCTGAGTTATCCTTTATTTGGTTTCTGTTAATCTTTAGACGAACAATCTAAAATTAGTTTAAGCCGGCATACATTTATTAACATTTATTTTCCCTCTCTCTGGCACGATGTTTGCAAGGAATGTTGTAACTTTGCAACGAATAATAATTATAAAAGGTAAAAAGAAGCATTTATGACCAGCCAGTTCACACCAAAAGTGTCGGAAGTCCTCGCATTCTCTCGTGAGGAAGCGGCGCGTCTGGCCAGCCGTGCTGTTGGTCCTGAGCATCTGCTCTTAGGACTTCTCAGGATGAAAGACGGTCCTGTGGCCGACATATTCAGCCGGCTACGGCTTAACACACAGGCGATAAAAAAAGAACTTGAGGATATAGCGCGACAGGACAAGGCCGACCGCCCGATATATTCCAGCGACCTCGTACTCAACGAGAAAGCCAGCAACATCATGAAATTAGCAGTGCTCGAAGCACGCATACAGCACACCCAGCCGGTAGACCTTCAGCATCTTCTGCTTGCCATTCTGCACGACCAGGTAATGAACGGAGCACGGCAAGTATTAGAACAGAACAACATGACTTACACACAGATACTCAGCATGCTGCATGCCCCGAAGGAGAGCAGCATAACCGACGGTATAGGACTGCCCGAAGACGAAGAGGAGGACTACGAGTCTCAGGACACCGCAAACAGCCAGGGCAGCCAGGGTACGGCAACGGCACAGAAGAAGAGAGAGTCGAAGACTCCCGTGCTCGACAATTTCGGCACCGACCTCACCCAGGCTGCCGCCGACGGAAAGCTGGACCCCTGTGTGGGTCGCGAGCGCGAGATACAGCGCGTCGTCGAAATCTTAGGCCGCCGAAAGAAGAACAACCCCATACTCATTGGTGAGCCGGGTGTAGGCAAGAGCGCCATCGTCGAAGGACTGGCACAGCAGATTGCCAACCACCACACCTCCCCGATGCTATTCGGCAAGCGCATCTATACGCTCGACATGACAGGTGTCGTTGCCGGGACGAAGTACCGCGGACAGTTCGAGGAGCGTCTGCGCCAGCTACTGAAGGAGCTGGAGCAGAATCCGGAGATCATTGTCTTCATCGACGAGATCCACACTCTCATAGGAGCGGGTTCTGCCGCCGGTACTATGGATGCTGCAAACATCATGAAGCCCGCCTTGGCACGTGGTGTCATACAGTGCATCGGTGCCACCACGCTCGACGAGTACCGTAACTCGATAGAGAAAGACGGTGCTCTGGAACGCCGGTTCCAGAAAGTACAAGTTGAGCCGACAAGCAACGAGGAGACGCTGCAGATACTCCACAACATTAAGGACCGTTACGAGCACCACCATCACGTCACATACACCGATGACGCTCTGGCAGCCTGTGTCAAATTGACAGACCGCTACGTCAACGACCGTTTCATGCCCGACAAGGCCATCGACGCGATGGACGAGGTAGGCTCTCGCGTACATCTTGGCAACACCCAGATTCCCCCCGAGATAACTGCCAAGGAGCAGGAGATAGCCGATGTCAAGGAGCGCAAGCAGAAAGCCGTCAAGGGTCAGAACTACGAACTGGCCGCCAGCTACCGCGACCGTCAGACCGTACTGGAACAGGAACTCGCCGAACTGAACAAGAAATGGCTTAGCGGCGACAACTCTGAACGCCAGCAGGTCACCGAGAAAGAAGTTGCCGACGTTGTCAGCATCATGACCGGTGTTCCCGTGCAGCGCATGGCCGAACAGGAAGGCATACGGCTGAAAGGCATGGCGACAGAACTGAAGAAAGCCGTCATAGCTCAGGATCCGGCCATAGAGAAGATGGTACGCGCCATCCAGCGCAACCGTGTGGGCCTGAAAGACCCGAACCACCCCATCGGCGTGTTCATGTTCCTCGGCCCTACTGGTGTCGGAAAGACATATCTGGCCAAGAAGCTCGCCGAGTTCATGTTCGGTTCCAAGGATGCCCTCATCCGCGTTGACATGAGCGAGTACACCGAGTCGTTCAACACGTCGCGTCTCATCGGTGCCCCTCCCGGCTACGTGGGTTACGAGGAAGGCGGACAGCTGACCGAGCGTGTGCGCCGCCACCCCTACTCTATCGTTTTGCTCGACGAGATAGAGAAAGCCCACTCCAACGTCTTCAACCTGCTACTGCAGGTTCTCGACGAAGGACGTCTGACTGACGGTAACGGCCGTTTCGTTGACTTCCGTAACACGGTGATCATCATGACATCGAACGCCGGCACACGCCAGCTGAAGGACTTCGGTCGTGGCATAGGCTTTGGTGCATCGGGGACTAACGGTCTGAGCATGAACGACAAGGACAAGGAGCATGCACGCAGTATCGTGCAGAAAGCACTCTCGAAACAGTTCTCGCCCGAGTTTCTGAACCGTCTGGACGAGATTATCACCTTCGACCAGCTGGACCTCAATGCCATAAAGCAGATTATCGACATCGAGCTCGCCAGCCTCTACAAGCGCATCGGCGACATGGGCTACACCATCGACCTCTCCGACGAGGCAAAGGAGTTTGTTGCCACGAAAGGCTACGACGTGCAGTTTGGTGCCCGTCCGCTGAAGCGCGCCATACAGAATTACATCGAGGACGGCCTCTGTGAGCGCATCGTCAACGGCGAGCTTGAAGCCGGTGCTACCATCCATATAACAAAAGTTGCCGACAAGGAAGAGCTTGTGTTCGAATAATATTTTTCTGACCTATGAATAAAACTATTACCACACTCGCTGCCGCGGTGCTACTCGTCACGCCCGGCAGCGCAAAACCGCAAGAAGACGTGAGAATTGGCAAGCAGAACATTACAATCAAGGACGGCCGGATGACTCCTGAGGCCCTGTGGGCCATGGGGCGCATCGGTGGCTACGCAGCATCGCCTGACGGTAGCAGAATAGTGTACCAAGTGGGATACTACAGCGTCAAAGCCAACAAAAGCCAACAGAAGCTGTGCATTATCAACGCCGACGGTTCGGGCCAGCAGACGCTGACGACGGGTACGAAGTCGGAGACTGACGCCACATGGCTCAACGCCGAGACTATTGCCTTCCTGACAGGTGGCGAGGTGTGGGCCATGAAAGCCGACGGCTCGGAGCGCCGACAGCTGTCGAAGACCGGCGGCGAGGTCGAGGGCTTCAAGTTCTCACCCGACGGCACGAAGGTCATACTGCTGAAGTCCATACCCTACACCGGCAGCATAAAGGCCAAGCCCGCCGACCTGCCACAGACGACAGGACGTGTGGTCACCGACCTCATGTACCGCCACTGGGACCACTATGTAGAGTCCATCCAGCACCCGTTCTTCTACACCGTAGGCGACGGTTTTGTCATTTCTGCCACAGGCAGCGACATCCTCGACGGCGAGCCCTACGAGTGTCCGATGGAGCCCTTCGGAGGCATCGAGCAGTTAGACTGGAGCCGCGACTCACGGCAGATAGCCTACACATGCCGCAAGAAGACCGGCGTGTTGTACTCCATATCCACCGACTCCGACATATTCCTATATGACGTGGAGAAGCGCACGACGAAGAACCTCTGCAAGCCCGAGGGCTACGAGGCCCCGACGGTGAACCCCACGAAGACGCTCAAGAACCAGGCCGTCAACGACGGCGACAACCTCAAGAACAACGTCGGCTACGACCAGAACCCGAAGTTCTCGCCCGACGGCCGCTATGTCGCATGGCTGTCGATGGAACGCGACGGTTACGAGAGCGACCGCCAGCGTCTGTGCCGCTACGACCTGCTGACGGGTGAGAAGCGCTACATGACCGAAGGCTTCGACTCCGGCGTCGACGACTTTTGCTGGAGTGACAACAAAGACGCGCTGCTCTATTTCATCGGCGTGTGGCACGCCACCGAGAACCTCTACTCTGTGACCCCGAAGGGTGAGGTGTGCCAGCTCACCGACACATGGACCGACTTCGGCTCGCTGCAGATGCTAAACAACGGCCGGCAGATTATTGCCGAACGGCACTCTTACACCGCTCCTGCCGACCTCTATATCATTATGCCTAACTCCAAGAAGCCGGCGAAGACAGAGGTCACACAGCTGACCGCCGAGAACAAACAGATACTCGACCAGCTGAACAAGCCCAAGGTGCAGCAGCGCTGGGTGAAGACCACCGACGGCAAGCAGATGCTCTACTGGGTGATACTGCCGCCGGACTTCGACGAGACGAAGAAGTACCCCACGCTGCTCTTCTGCGAAGGCGGACCGCAGAGTCCCGTCAGTCAGTTCTGGAGCTACCGCTGGAACTTCTTCATCATGGCCTCGCAGGGCTATGTCATCATTGCCCCTAACCGTCACGGACTGCCCGGCTTCGGACAGGAGTGGCTCGAAGAGATCAGCGGCGACTGGACGGGACAGTGCATGGACGACTACCTGACAGCCATCGACGATGCCGCCGAGAACCTGCCATACGTCGACCGCGACCGTCTGGCTGCCGTAGGAGCCTCGTTCGGCGGATTCTCCGTCTACTACCTTGCCGGACATCACGAAGGCCGCTTCAAGGCATTCATCGCCCACGACGGAGCCTTCAACCTCGAGGCCATGTACACTGAGACCGAAGAGAACTGGTTCTCGAACTGGGAGTACGACGATGCCTACTGGAACCGCGACCGCACCGCCAATGCCGACCGCACCTACAAGAACTCGCCCCACCTGTTTGTCGACAAATGGGACACCCCCATCCTGTGCATCCACGGCGAGAAGGACTATCGCATCAATGCCACCCAGGGGATGTCGGCCTTCAATGCCGCACGGATGCGCGGCATCGAAGCCGAGCTGCTCATCTTCCCCGACGAGAACCACTGGGTGCTGAAACCCCAGAACGGCATACTCTGGCAGCGCACCTATTTTGACTGGCTCGCCCGTTGGCTGAAGAAATAAAGCGACAGGACAGCGAAACGACGGAACGACGTAATAACGTGATAACAAAATAACGAAATACCGAAAAAAATGTCACAAGCAATTCAAAAGACACTACGCGACAGCGCGGCGATGCGCTGGACCGCACTGCTGCTCCTGGCACTGGCCATGTTCTGCAGCTACATCTTCATGGACATCCTCTCGCCCATCAAGGACCTTATGCAGGAGACCCGCGGATGGGACTCCACGGCCTTCGGCACGATGCAAGGCTCCGAGGTGTTCCTCAACGTGTTCGCCTTCTTCCTTATCTTTGCCGGCATCATCCTCGACAAGATGGGCGTACGCTTCACCATGGTGGTCTCGACGGCAGTAATGCTCATCGGAGCCGTCATCAAGTGGTATGCCGTCAGCGAGTCATTCGCTGGCAGCGGCCTTGAGACGTGGTTCACCAACAACCTCAACTACATCCCGCTGTTCGACGAGCTCGGCGTGTCGCCGTTCTACCAGGGCATGCCCGCCTCGGCTAAGTTCGCCGCCTGCGGCTTCATGATCTTCGGCTGCGGCTGCGAGATGGCCGGCATCACCGTCTCTCGCGGAATAGTGAAGTGGTTCAAGGGCCGCGAGATGGCACTGGCCATGGGCTCTGAGATGGCGCTGGCACGTCTCGGTGTCGCCACGTGCATGATCTTCTCGCCGTTCTTCGCCCGTCTCGGCGGTGTCGTCAGCGTGTCGCGTTCCGTTGCCTTCGGTGTGGTGCTGATGTGCATAGCCCTTATGATGACCATCGTCTATTTCGTCATGGACCGCAAGCTCGACGAACAGACCGGCGAGGCAGAGGAGAAGGACGACCCGTTCAAGGTCAGCGATATCGGCAGCATACTCACCGACAGCGGATTCTGGATCGTCGCCCTGCTCTGCGTGCTGTACTATTCGGCCATCTTCCCCTTCCAGAAGTACGCCGTGAACATGCTCCAGTGTAACCTTACGCTCACTGCTCCCGCTGCCGACTCCTTTTGGGCACAGCCCAATGTCACCATCATCCAGTATGTCATCATGCTCATCGTCGCCGCCGCAGGCTTCGCCTCTAACTTCCAGAAGAACAGCTCCAACCGTTTCTCGCTGTTAGCCGTCAGCATCTTCTCGCTCATCGTCTACTGCTACATGGGCTTCATGCGCCAGTCGGCAGAGTCCATCTTTGCCGTCTTCCCGCTGCTGGCCGTGCTCATCACCCCAATCCTCGGCTCCTATCTCGACCACCACGGCAAGGCCGCCTCGATGCTCGTCTTAGGCTCTGTGCTCCTCATAGCCTGTCATCTCACCTTCGCCTTCATACTGCCCATGTTCAAGGGTAATGCCGTGGGAGGCATAATCGTTGCCTACGCCACCATCCTGGTGCTCGGCGCATCGTTCTCGCTCGTCCCCGCAGCCCTGTGGCCTTCGGTGCCGAAGCTTGTCGACGCGAAAGTCATCGGCTCAGCCTACGCCCTGATCTTCTGGATTCAGAACATCGGACTGTGGCTGTTCCCCTTGCTCATTGGCAAGGTTCTCGACGCCACCAACCCCGGTGTCACCGACCCGACACAGTTCAACTACACCGCCCCGCTGGTCATGCTGGCCTGCCTCGGCGTGGCAGCCCTGCTCTTAGGCTTCGTGCTGAAGGTTGTAGACCGCAAGAAGGGCATCGGTCTTGAAGAGCCGAACATCAAGGAGTAGATACAGTCCCCCCCCGCACCCCACAACCTACCGTTAGGGTGCAAAAAAAACGACGAGGCTCAGCATTGTGCTGAGCCTCGTTGCTTTTCTGATATGTAGCTGACGTAGGACTAATCATCCCATTGGCTGACCTTCTTGCGTGTGTAGCCTGCGTCGCCGGCCTCGTCGTCGTCGTCATCGTCCCATGATGCGCCTCCGCGCGACTTGGCAGGCTTCGTAGCACTGCCGCCTATTCCGCCACTGATGTCCAACAGATGCTGCCGCACGTCGAGCAGCACCACCTCTGCTGAGGGTTTCAGATATATTTTTTTCATAATCGTTCTACTTTTTAATGAGTATCTTCTTTCCGTTCACTACATAGATACCATTCCTTGAGGGCTTGGCTACTGGGCGGCCGCTGAGGTCGTAGCAGCGTGTGGTGCCGTCGCGGTCGGTGAGCTGCATGGTGCTGATGGCCACGGGGGTGTCAGCCTCGCTGCTGAAGCCGCCTCTGAGCAGACTGCGTGCGCTGGCGGGGTCGGCAGGCACGATGTAGGCACGGAACGGCGGTATGTACGCCTCATAGTTCTCTGTCGTCACCTCGCCCCAGAAGTTGCCGTCCTGCAGTATGTAGGCGTGCTGTGCTGCCGCCTCGGCGTTGGTCAGTCCGGTGGTGGTGCCCACAAACTTGTAGGCACCGATGTTCTGCGTGTTGTCGGCCTCCTTCTTCAGCGTCACTTCCCCACCGATGCTCACGCCTATCTCCGTGTCGCTCGACACCGCCACCAGGTATGGAGTGTTGGCCTGCGGCGCACCGTCTATCTCGACGAACTGCAGCGATGTCTCCGTCGAGTTACTCAGCGTGTAGAACTTCAGTCCTGCCGACTGCTCGGGAGGCGTTGGCAGACAGGTGGTGTAGACGTAGACGGGCTGTCCGTCGACTATTGCCTCGGCATCCTGGACACTTGCCGGAGCCGACAGGCTGTTGGAGTACTCTATGCCCTTGACAGTGACGCTCGCTTCGTCGGTGATGACGTAGTCGCCGCCGCCCTGCACGATGCTGATGCCACTGATACGGGCGGTGCCCGTTATTCCGATGGTGAGCTTCACCTTTGCCTTGGCATAGGCTTTACCGCTGAACGCGAAGGTGTATTTGTTCGTGCCGGAGGTTAGTGTGGCACTGTTCTCCGTGTCGGCCATGTCGTTGTCGGGATTCTGCGCAATATCGATGATATCGCAGGATATCGAGTTGATGCCTGTTGCCCTTACTTCGATTTCCTTCACGGGTCCACTGATGACGAAGTCCATGTCCGAGCGGTTCGAGAGCGTCACCGTGGCAGAAGCGTCTATCTGCAGCTCTCCACTGCCGTTGATGCTGAACGCATTCTCGCCAGCACCGGTGGCACGCCACACGGTGCCCTCTTCGGTAATCAGGTCGACGCCCTCGCCGACAGCTTTCCTCATGCCTCGTGCAGAGCCGGAACCGGAGCCGGAGCCTAAACCTATCTGGCCGAACTTTGCGGTAACGCCCTGCAGGCCGGTGGCTGCTGCGAGGTTCAGGTTCTTCCATGGGGCAATCTTCTTGTAGGTGCTCAGCGATGTGGCCGGCACGTAGACGGTGGCGTCGATGAGGTTGCCGGCATCGTCTTTGAGGAAGGTCTGTTCCTCGGTTGTGTTCTTTACCTCAGGCACCAGCGGTGCGTTCACGTAGACGCTCTTCAGATTGGGGCAGCCCCTGAACACCTCCTTGGCGAGATATTTTATGCCGCGCCCTATCTTCACCGTGCGCAGCTCCTTGCACCCTTGGAAGGCCCATATGCCCAAGCTCAGCTCGTTGTTGTCCTCCAGTGAGATGTTATACAGGTTGCTGTAGGCGAAGGCATTGTCGTTGATGGCGGTGATGTGCTTAGGCACCTTATACTCGTTCAGGTCGTCGCGATAGGCGAAGGCATGGGTGCTGATGCAGGTGACCGACGTCGGGATGACGGTGCCCTTGCTGGAGGCCATGAGCCAGTTCTTCTTCGTGTCGATGATGGCGTTGCAGCCCTCGCGCGAGTCGTAGTTGGGGGTGCCTTCTTCCACCACGATGGTCTGCAGCTGATTGCATCCGTAGAGCGGGTTGGTGTAGATTTCCTCCACCGTCTTCGGTATAAAGATGCTCGTCAGCGGGTTGTTGGCAAAGGCGCCCGTGTCCAGGATCTTGATGGTCGAGGGGATGTTGACGCTTGTGAGGCCCACGCCATCGAAGGCGGCCTCGCCGATGGCCTCTACGGTGGTGGGGAATGTCGAGGCGATGCAGCCGGCCACTATCGTTGCTTTTTCAACGAAATTGTTCTCACTCACCATAAACTGTTGGCTTTTCTCGATGATGGCGTTGCAGCCCTCGCGCGAGTCGTAGGTGGTGTTGCCCTCGCGGACGCTCATCTTCGTGCCCTTATAGCCCTTGAAGGCCCAGCGGGAGATGCTGTTGACGCTGGCGGGTATCTCTATGTCGAAGTTGCTCTCGCGGAAGGCATACTGCTCGATGGTCGTCAGGCCCTCGTTCATCGTGAGGCCCTGCTGTGCTGAGTTGTTACTCCTGCGGCTCGAGTGCACCGGCGGTGTGTAGCCGCCTGTGCCGGCATCAGTCATGGTGGTCTGGTAGAAGGCATCGCGCCTGATGGTCTTGATGTTGCTGCCACACGTCACCGAGGTTATCTCGTTGTTGCTGTAGCCTGCGAAGGCATTTTCGCCGATGGCGGTGACCCTGTAGTTTTCGTACTGACTATATGGCACCGTTTCGGGGATTACAATGTTGCCCGAGTAGCCATTCGAGGGGTGAGGAGCCACCTCGGCAGTCCTGCTTTGATTGTAGAATGTGTAGTAAAGACCGGCTATCTCCTTTGTCTGCTCAACATCTTTGAAATAGACCCAGTCGACGGTGACAGGATAAGCCGGCATCGTAAATGTCCAGACGTTCTCGTTGTCGTAGCTGCGATATGTGTTCAACGATTCACTGCTATCGTCAGCCTTTACTACACTGACGTACTCCACATATTGGCCATTAGGTATATTCGTGATGGTCAGTCCCACAGTCTCGCCTTCAACAGCCTCTGTCTTGTGGAGCTGCACGTAGCTCGCGTAGTAGTTATCGACGGTGATGGAGTATTTCTTTATCTTCACGTTGAAGGTGAAGCAGGCACGGGCGTAACCAAGTGGATGATAGTCGGTATCATTCCAATATGTTGACGTGAAAAAGCAATAGTCATTTGAAAATGCAGCATACATTACTTTATGATCATATTCATCGTCTTCTTCTGTGGTCGATGTCCAGTAGTAGTTGGAATACAGATTTCCTTGATAGGTATAGCCATAGCTATTCAGTGCTGTACCGCCGGCAGCGGTGAGCATACTGTTCAAGGAAGTGCTGTAGTAGTCGTAGTCGTACTCCAGCATCTGCTGCCACTCCTCTTGCGAGGGCAGCTTCCATGTGGTGCCTGCGATGGCTGTGTGGGCGGCAGCTTTAGCCGTGGCTGTTGCCCAGTCTAAGTAATTGGTGGAATAAACCTGGTCTGTCTCGTCTTCGAGGGCAATCACCAGACCCGTCTCGTTCTCCATGTCTACAGCGGCAATCATGCCGACAGGTGTCTCGTTGGCGGGCTTGTTCTCATCCGTTGGGGCGTAGATAGTGCCGTCGGGATATACCAACCAGCCCACGTTGGCTTCCGTGACCTCAAGGCACAGCGGCTCCGGCTCGGGAGTCACCTCGGTGGCCACAGTAATCTCGAGGCAGGGAAAAACAGCAGGGTTGAAGTCTGTGTCTTCGGTTTTTCCTACTCGATGGAAAGTGGCTGTGCCGCTATCACTGAATCCCAGACACCATGCGTAATCAGCATCATAGGCATAATCTGTGGCTGACCAATAGACGTAGTATTCTCTGAATACCCCAAAAGAAGAATTGCCAGCTGTCATTAGCGCATCCAGCTCACTATAGCTTATGGTGCTTCCAAGTACGGGATCGTCGGTCACTGTGGCATTAGCACCACAGCCTATGAACATCTGCTGCCAATCCTGGATGGTGGGCAGCTTCCACTTCAGATACTCATTAGTGAGCTTCTCCTTTGCAGACAGGCCTTCAGCCCAGTCTCTGATCTTACCTTCGGCATCAGCCCATTTAGCACAACCTGGTGGCTGTGGGTCAATCGTCGGCATGGCCAGGGCCTTATGGCTTGCTTCATCCACGTATGCAATCATGGCTATGGTGATTTTACCGTCTACGTTTATATCGCTCCACTTGTAAGTGTCGGAGAGAGTGCCGTCAGGACAGATAAACTTGCCGATGTCGTCTTTAGTGATGGCGAGACCCTCGGTCATCTCTACCGGCTGACTTGCTCCTTCTAAGTCGAAAGCCAAGCAGGCACGGATGACATATTCAGACACTTTTTGCCCATTAGAGAACTTGGCGTAGATATTCTCGTTATAACTGCTGAGGCCTACAACTTGTGCATATTCGTTAGTATAAGTTGATTCATCGGAAGACCAATACCAACTATCCAAATCACCATATTGATAGGCAGCTACAAGCTTCTCATTTATGGGTATAAAACTTAGTTGAGATTCATATAACGGTTCCTCTTCAACTACGCCCTCGGCTCCGCAGCCTATAAGCATCTGCTGCCACTCCACTATGGACGGCACTTTCCATGTAGCCCCTGCTACAGTCTTGTCTGCTGCCCACTTTGCTAACTCATCTTCAGCATCAGCCCATTGGAATGAGCCATAATAGGATTGATTCTCTACATAATAAACATCCTCAAGTGCTATTGCCAAGCCCTTGTGGTTCTGCTCATCAACAAAAGCAATCATGGCAACGGCGTATTTGCCGTAAGGGACCGCACCAGCCTCATAGATGTTGCCGTCGGTGCAAAGCACCTTGCCGATGTCTTCGGAGGTTACGGCGAGATTTTCAGCTTTTACCCCCCCCATAGCTGCCATCAGCAGTAGGGCGACGATGTAAATGAGTCTCGTTTTTTTCATAGTTTCGTTTTTTTGGGTTTGTGAAAATTATGGCACAAAGATAAGAAAAAAATTCCATCCTATAGCAAAAAGGAACAAAAAAATTCACCAGATTGACATAAATATGGTCTACGGTACCATATTATATAATGTACCCGCGCTCATGTGCGCACACACGCACGAAGAAAACAGGTCGCACCTGTCGCACCCGCCGCACCTAATTTTCAAGCTGTCAAGCATCTTCGCCAAATAAAGCACGAGTATTGCGCAATACTCCACGACTATTTTTCAATACTCCACGACTATTGCGCAATAGTCGTGGAGTATCGGTCAATGGTCAATTTCAGGTGCGCCGGGTGCAGCAGGTGCGACCTGTTTTACTCACGTGTGTACGCGCGCGTGAGAGAGGCAGTGTACGTATAGGTCCGTGGCTAACGATCAGTCGCGGTCGTCAAGCACGCGGAAGCGGGAGCGCAGGCGGTCCTGGGCTTCGAAGTCGAGAGTGACGGTCATTGCCGCCACCTCGTCGGCAGGACACTCCACGAGAGTGTCGCCCTGTGCATCGCAGACGACGCTCTCGCCCCGGTAGTGGCAGAACTGGTCGTCGCCCACGCGGTTGCAGCCCACGAGATAGCACTGGTTCTCCACGGCACGTGCTCGTGTGAGTATGCGCCACGCCTGCTGGCGGCGCTCGGGCCAGTTGGCCACGACGACGATGGCGTCGTACTCGGCGACACGTCCGTAGCGCGCCCACAGCGGGAAGCGCAGGTCGTAGCAGGTGAGCAGCAGGAACCGTCTGCCGCGAAAGGTTGCCACCACCGAAGCGTCGCCACGGGTTATGTAGCGGTCTTCGTGCCCGTAGGTGAAGAGGTGGTGCTTGTCGTAGCAGACAACATCGTCGGGGGTGACGAAGTAGTGGCGGTTGCGGAAGATGCCGTCGGCGGTAGCTACCAGCAGGCTGCCGCTGACGGCACAGTCGCGGCGGGCGGCGGTGGCACGCATCCACGCGAGGGCCTGCGACGCTGCCTCGTCCTCGGCGATGCCCTGCGGGTCGGTGGCGAAGCCCGTGGCCCACATCTCGGGCAGAACATAGAGGTCGGCAGGTGCCGAGCTGTTGACAAGTTGTTCGGCCTGCCGGACATTCTCAGCGGGGTCGTTCCAGCGGACATCGGTCTGTAGTATCGTTACTTTCATCTTATTTCATTGAGCATTACAGGTAGAAGTCCTTTGTCAGCTCCTCATACCACGTGGAGCGTTGTCCGGGCTGCGACTCTATCACGCCCTCGGTAGTCTCGACGGCCGGGGCGGGATGCCGACGGAAGGCAAGCAGATAGCGGCGCGGCGGCTTACGCGGAGTGGTGCGCACGGCACACTGCCTGACGAGGAACAGTCCGGCGAGGACCGCCTCCGACTCCAGACGCTGACGACAGTCGAAGGGCACCACGACGGACAGCTCACCGTCGGAAGCCATCAGTCGCCGTACTGCAGCCATGAGGTCGCGGTAGCTGAGCGAGCTGTCGTGACGCGCCGCCGTGCGCTGGGCGTCAGGCGAAACGAGGCTGTCGGCAAAGAACGGGGGATTGGTGACGATGGCATCGAAGGCGGCCTCGGGCAGCTGTGCCGACCGTATGTCGCCACAGACGACGCTGACAGTGCCGAAGGGCGATGCTGAAACATTGTCGGCAGCCTGTGCCGCCGCCTCGGAATCGATGTCGACGGCGGTGATGGCCGCGCCGGGGAACCGCTGTGCCATCATCAGGGCAATGAGGCCCGTGCCGGTGCCGATGTCGAGGATGCGCTGTCCGCCACGGGCCCACGCCCCGAGGAGCGTGCCGTCGGTACCCACCTTCATGGCACAGCGGTGCTGGCGGACAGTGAACTGCTTGAAACGGAAATAGTCGTTCGACATCGGCTGCAAAGGTATAAAAACTTTCCGGCTCAGCCAAACAATTCACGAAGAATTCAAAAACTGCGGCACAAAAGGCCGCATGATTGTAAATAAGCAACTAAAAGCGACAAGAAAACTTAATTTTATATGTAATTTAAGATTTCAAGTGTTAATAGCAAACCAGCGTTAACAGTAGTGCGAAAAGTGTTAAATTGCGACAAATAAAAGCGACAATTTGTCAGTTTATGGAAAAATGCACTTAAATTTGCACTGTCAAAAGCAGAAAGCGACTGTCAACGTGTAAAAAAAGAAAAGCAGAAAGCGATTATTAACACATAAAAGAAAAAGATATGGATATGAAAAAAATTGTCAACATTGCAGTTCCGGCATCATGCCTAATAGCTGTAGTTTTCTCGGTAGCAGCATTGAACAAGACAACCGCCGCCACACCCGACCAGCAGGAGGTGACGGTGACACAGGCACTGCCCGGCCAGCCCGTCGACCTGACGTACGCCGCAGAGAAGGCACTGCCCTCAGTGGTCTACATCAAGAACACCCAAAACTCGAAGACTCAGACCATAGAGTACAGCGACCCCTTCGAGGACTTCTTCAGCGACCCCTTCGGAGGATTCTTCGGACGCGGACGCGGTGACAACGGCCAGCGCCGCCGCCAGGTGCAGACACCGAAGCGCACGGCTGCCGGTTCGGGTGTCATCATAACCAGCGACGGATACATCGTGACGAACAACCACGTCGTCGACGGTGCCGACGAGCTGACCGTCACGCTGAACGACAACAAGGAGTACACGGCACGCATCATCGGTGCCGACGCCACCACCGACCTGGCACTGATAAAGATCGACGCCAAGCAGCTGCCCGCCATCAAGATTGCCAACTCCGACGACGTCAAGGTGGGCGAATGGGTGCTGGCCGTGGGCAATCCCCTGGGACTGAACAACACCGTCACGGCAGGCATCGTCTCGGCAAAGGCGCGCACCATGGGACAGGGCGTACAGTCGATGATACAGACCGACGCCGCCATCAACCAGGGTAACTCCGGCGGCGCACTGGTAAACACTCGCGGCGAGCTGGTGGGCATCAACGCCATGATATACTCGCAGACGGGCTCGAACATCGGCTACGGCTTCGCCATACCCACAACCATTATGAATAAGGTGGTCGACGACCTGAAGAAATACGGCAACGTGCAGCGTGCCATGATAGGCATCAAGGGATCAGACGTCAACGCATACGTCGATGCCGAGAAGGAGAAGGGCAACGACATAGACCTCGGCACCATGGAGGGCATCTACGTGGCTGAGGTCGTCGAGGACGGTGCCGCCGACGCAGGAGGACTGCAGGAGGGCGACGTCATAACACACATCGACGGACAGAAGATAAAGTCGTTCGGCGAGTTGCAGAATGTCATAGCTCAGAAACACCCCGGCGACAAGATTGAGGTGACATACCTGCGCAAGAAGGCGAAGAAGAACGTCACGCTGACGCTGAAGAACGAGCAGGGCAACACGAAGGTGGTGAAGAACGCCGACCTCGACATCCTCGGCGGACAGTTCAAGCCCGTCAGCGAGTCTGTGAAGCAGGAAATGGGCATCAGCGGCGGACTGCAGGTGATAAAGATCAGCGGCGGCAAGCTCAAGGAGGCCGGCGTACCGCAGGGATTCATCATAACGAAGGTCAACGACAAGAGCATCAAGACCGTCGACGACCTGCAGAAGATTGTCAAGGAGACATCGACATCGAAGGAACCTGTGCTCTGGATACAGGGTCTCTACACTACCGGCAGAAAGGGATACTTCCCCGTCGACCTGTCGAACGAGTAAGAAGAAATATCCAAAACAGCAAAAAGGTGAAAAAGGAAAACTTTTTCACCTTTTTGTTTGGTAGTCTGATTTTTTTACCTTAACTTTGCAAGTTGCAAAAAGACTGAACAACCATGAGGCAACTAAAAATCACCAAGTCCATAACCAACAGAGAGAGTGCCGCTCTGGACAAGTACCTGCAAGAGATCGGCAGGGAGGAGATGATTTCTACCGAGGAAGAGGTGGAGCTGGCTCAGCGCATCAAGCGCGGCGACAAGAAGGCACTGGAAAAGCTCACCAAGGCTAACCTCAGGTTCGTTGTCAGCGTTGCAAAGCAGTACCAGAACCAGGGACTGACATTGCCCGACCTCATCAACGAGGGCAACCTGGGACTCATCAAGGCGGCGGAGAAATTCGACGAGACACGAGGCTTCAAGTTCATCTCCTACGCCGTATGGTGGATACGCCAGTCCATACTGCAAGCCATTGCCGACCAGAGCCGCATAGTGCGGCTGCCGCTGAATCAGGTGGGGTCGGTGAACAAGATAAACCGCGAGTTCAGCAAGTTCGAGCAGGAGTTCGAGCGCCACCCGAACATAGAGGAGCTCTCGGAACGCACCGACATGCCGATGGAGAAGATCGGCGAGGCCATGAGCGTCAACACACACCACGTGTCGGTAGACGCACCGTTCGCCGAAGGCGACGACAACTCGCTTTTGGACGTAATGGTGAACAACGACTCGCCGATGGCCGACCGCCAGCTCGTCATGGAGTCGCTGCACGCCGAGATAGAGACGGCACTGAAGTCACTCAACGACAGGGAGCGAAAAGTGGTGGAGGCTTTCTTCGGCATCAACCAGCCCGAGATGACACTCGAGGAGATTGGTGCGAAATACGGACTCACACGCGAGCGCGTCAGACAGATAAAGGAGAAGGCCATACGCCGTCTGCGCAACTGCACGAAGAACAAACTGCTGAGGTCGTACCTTGGGTGATTTTTAGTTGAGAGTTTAGAGTGAGAGTTTAGAATTAAAATGAAGATAACCAGATACATAACACTGACAGCACTGGCAGTAGTGCTGTCGCTGCAGGCAGCCAGCGTGGCAGCCAAGAACATTCCCGCGCCGAGGCTGTACATGTTCGGATTCGCGGCGTCGTTCAACGACACCATAGTACACTTCACAGAGATACAACATCTCGACAGTGCGTGGATAGACCACAAGACGGGGTTCCTCGGAGGGCGCGACAACTACTCCTACCAGCTGCGCGACTTCCTGGCCGCCAAGCTGCAGATGCCGCACCGCACATGCGTCGTCTTCTACAACAAGGACCGTCTGAAGCTCGAGAAGGTGTACCTGAAGATGAAACGCATCTACACCACCGGCACCAAGAAGGAGAAGAAAGCAAAGAAGAAGCAGAAGCAGGACAAGGCAGCCATGCAGCCACGCCGCTACGACATACGCGAGATACCGCTCAGCGACTTCCGGTTCCGTCCCATCGACATGAGCGTCACCATAGATGAGTAACCCCACGAGCAGCCACTACTTCAAGATTGCAGGCCACAAGGTCGGTATCAGCTTTGCGCCGTCGCAACAGAACAGCATCGCACTGCTGCCGTCGTTCGAACCTTTCAGGACAGAACCTGCCGGCGAGGAGTGTCAGCACTTAGCGACAGCGCAGCCGGAGGGGCTGTTGCTCACGCTGCATGTCGACGACAGCCTCAGGCCGGCAAAGGACAGACAGCTGCTCAGGACCTTCGACACCGGCAACGGCGACACCGTCGTCTACACTCTAGGCGACGGAGGATACCAGTTCGTGATACGCGACATCGCCGACCGCGACTGCTGCCTGCTCATTACCAACGCCGACTTCTCCGAATGCCGTTGCGCACTGAACGGCGACTACGCCATGCGAGCCTTCGGACTTAACGACGCGATGATGCTCGCATACGCCTTCGCTGCCAGCTTCCACCAGACACTGCTAACACACGCCTCATGCGTAGCCTACGGCGGAAAGGGATACCCTTTCATTGCCAAGAGCGGCACGGGCAAGAGCACTCACTCGTCGCTGTGGATGAAGCACATAGAGGGTACGGAACTGATGAACGACGACAACCCCGTGGTGCGCATCGAGGACGGCACGCCACGCATCTACGGCAGTCCGTGGAGCGGCAAGACACCCTGCTACCGTAACATCAGCCGGCCCCTTGGCGCCGTGGTACAGATAGAACGCGGCGCGGCAAACAGCATAGAACGGCTGAACCCCATACAGGCTCTCGCCGTGCTGCTGCCAGCCTGCTCGACGATGAAATGGGACAAGACGGTCTACGACAACCTATGCACTACACTCGCAACGCTCATCAGCACCACGCCGGTCTACACTCTGCACTGTCTGCCCGACGAGGAGGCTGCACGGCTGTGCAACGCGACGGTGGCCGGGAGACAGGGAGGTTTAAGAGCTTTGAGGAGTTAAGGGAGCTGATGAGTAAAGAGGAGATAGTAACCAAACAGCTGAACAACGCTGAGTTCCTGCCACACATCGTGGCACTCATACGCGAGGGCCACACCGTAACGCTGCCACTGCGCGGCTACAGCATGAGGCCGTTCTTGGAGAACGACCGCGACAAGGCACTGCTCGAGGCGTGCGACGACTACCGCGTAGGCGATGCCGTGCTGGCAGAGATAGCACCGGGCCACTACGTCCTGCACCGCATAGTAGCCATCGACGGACAACTGGTCACACTGCGCGGCGACGGAAACCTCGGCAACGAGTACTGCCGCACGGAAGACCTGCGAGCCAAGGCAGTGGCCTTCTACCGCAAAGGCCACAAGAGGGCCGACAGCGTCAGCGGACTGAAGTGGCGATGCTACTCCGCCGTCTGGACACGCCTCTTCCCCGTGCGCCGCTACCTGCTCTTCGCCCTGCATCCGCACATCCCCGGACGGCTGAGAAGATTGTTCATCTTTCAGAGGTGAGAATGTTAAGAATATAAAATGAGACAGAAGAAAGGATTCAGACTGAGGAGCATCTGCGGCGAGAATGTCGTAGTAGCTGAAGGCATAGAGAACATAGACTTCTCGAAGATTATTTCGATGAACGAGTCGGCAGCTTACCTTTGGGAGAAGCTACAAGGCTGCGACTTCACCGCCGACGACGTAGCACTCCTGCTCTGCCAGGAGTATGAGGTAGACAAAGAAACGGCTCTCGCCGACGCAAAAGCCGTTTTAGGCAAGTGGGCCGAGGCAGGCATCGTGGAGTAAGCCAATGCACGTGGCCGAAGACCTGACGTGTAGCGGGCCACACTACTCTACCCTGCTTACTCTGCCCCGAAATACTGCTCCAGCTCCTGACGGCTGGCACCATCCATCACTATCCGCCCTTTTTCGAGCAAGAGCACACGCGTGGAGATGTCCACCGTGTGTTGCAAGTTGTGAGAACTGATTATCAACGTGGCACCCGTCCGCTGCTGGTAGTCGGTAAGCAGGTGCTTCAGTATGTTCTGGCTCGAAGGGTCGAGGAAGTTGAACGGCTCGTCGAGAATGACGAGGCGCGGCTCGCCCACGAGAGCTGCAATGATGCCCACCTTCTGCTTGTTACCGGCCGAGAGGTTACGTATGAGCTTCTTCTGCCCGAAGACCTCGCCACCGGCAAGACGCTCATAGCGGCTCAGACGCTCGTCCATGTCGCTGATGCCGGAGATGCGCGCCAGGAACTCGAAATACTCCTCGGGTGTAAGGTAGTCGATGAGGAAGCCCTCGTCGATATAGGCACCGGTGCTGTCCTTCCACGCCTCGCTCTCGGCAGGGTTTACGCCGTCGAGCAGCACGCTGCCGCCGTCGGCCTTCAGCAGGTCGAGCAGCATACGGAAAAGGGTGGTCTTGCCGGCACCGTTGTTGCCGACAAGACCGATTATCTCACCGTCGCCTATGGTAAGACTGCCAATGTCGCAGGCTACCGTCTCGCCGAACTGTTTCTTGAGATCGTTGATCTGTATCATTGTTCTTTTATTCTTTTGGGGCCTTATGGGGCTTATGGGCCCTATTGGGTGTCCCTACACCAGCCCGCGGCCGTGGCACTGCTTGAACTTCTTGCCCGAGCCACAGGGACAGGGGTCGTTACGGCCGGGCAGCTTGTCCTTGATGAAGGGCGTGCGAGGCTGCTGGGCACGGGTGTCGTGCTGGGCAGCAGCACGCTGGTTGGGGTCGCTGAGCTGCTCGGCGGGAGCACTGCCGCCGGATGTCTCGTCGAGGTTCTGCTTCGACTCAGTGTACTGAGGACGGCGGCGGACAGGCTCGGGAGCTGCCTCCTGCACCTGCTGCACCTCGGGAATCTGAGCACGTGTGAGGATGGTCGTTATGCGGTTGTACATCTCGTTGATCATAGAGTCCCACACCTTTGCCGACTCCAGCTTGAAGATCAGCAGCGGGTCCTTCTGCTCGTACGACGCGTTCTGGACTGAGTGCTTCAGCTCGTCGAGCTGACGGAGGTTCTCCTTCCACGAGTCGTCGATGATGTGCAGCAGGATAGCCTTCTCGAACTCCTTGACGACGGTCTTCGACTCGCTCTCGTAGGCATCCTTTAGATTACACGGTATGTTGTAGACACGGCGCCCGTCGGTGATGGGCACCATGATACGCTCGTACATATGGCCCTGCTGCTCGAAGACCTGTGTGATGATGGGCTGTGCCACCTCGCGGATGCGCTCCGTCTTGCGGTTGAAGTTGCCGATGGCGGCCTGGAAGGCCTCCTCCTCGAGCTGCTCACGCTGTTTGTTGACGAACTCCTCCTCAGAGAAGGGTGCCTCCATGGCCAGAATGTGCAGGAACTCCTCGCGGCAGCCGGAGTAGTCGTTATTCTCGATGATGTTCACGACACGGTCCCAGATGATGTTCGAGATGTCCATGCCTATGCGCTCACCCATGAGGGCGTGGCGGCGCTTCTCGTATATGACGGTACGCTGCTTGTTCATGACGTCGTCGTACTCTATGAGGCGCTTACGGATGCCAAAGTTGTTCTCCTCGACCTTCTTCTGTGCGCGCTCGATGCTCTTCGAGATCATCGGGCTCTCAATCATCTCGCCCTCCTTGAAGCCCAGACGGTCCATGACAGAGGCGATACGCTCCGAGGCGAACAGACGCATCAGCTTGTCCTCAAGCGACACGTAGAACACCGACGAGCCGGGGTCGCCCTGACGACCGGCACGGCCACGCAGCTGACGGTCGACACGTCGTGACTCGTGACGCTCGGTGCCGATGATGGCCAGACCGCCGGCGGCCTTCACCTCAGGCGACAGCTTGATGTCGGTACCACGGCCGGCCATGTTCGTGGCAATGGTCACGGCACCACGACCCTGGGAGTCCTGCTGTCCGGCGAGGGCCACGATGTCGGCCTCCTTCTGGTGAAGCTTGGCGTTCAGCACCTGGTGGGGTATGCCCTCGCGCTTGCCAGTCTCAGGATTGACATACATATCGAGCATACGGCTCAGCAGCTCGGAGATCTCCACCGACGTCGTACCGATAAGCGTCGGACGGCCGGCATTACGCATGGCGACGATCTCCTCGATGACGGCGCGGTACTTCTCGCGCTGTGTCTTGTACACACGGTCGTCCTGGTCGTTGCGCACCACGGGGCGGTTGGTGGGTATCTCGACGACATCGAGCTTATAGATGTCCCAGAACTCACCGGCCTCGGTAGAGGCGGTACCAGTCATGCCGGCCAGCTTGTGATACATGCGGAAGTAGTTCTGAAGAGTTATCGTGGCAAAGGTCTGCGTAGCGGCCTCTACCTTGACGTGCTCCTTGGCCTCGACGGCCTGGTGCAGACCGTCGCTCCAGCGGCGGCCCTCCATGATACGTCCCGTCTGCTCGTCGACAATCTTCACCTCGCCGTCGATGACCACGTACTCGTCGTCCTTGTTGAACATGCAGTAGGCCTTCAGCAGCTGCTGAAGAGTGTGGACACGCTCCGACTGCACGGCATAGTGGGCCATGAGCTCGTCTTTCTTGTCGACGCGCTCCTGCTCCGTCAGCCCCGTCTCTATCTCGAGAGCTGACAGCTGACCGGTGATGTCGGGCAGCACGAAGAGGTCGGCATCGTTCACCTCCTTGGAGAGCCATGCGGTACCCTTGTCGGTAAGGTCGCAGGAGTTCTGCTTCTCCTCGACGACGAAGTACAGCGGCTCCACGGCCTCGGGCATACGGCGGTTGTTGTTTTCCATGTATATCTCCTCAGTCTTCAGCATACCGGCTTTGATACCCTCCTCGGAGAGGTACTTGATGAGCGGTTTGTTCTTGGGCAGGGCCTTGTGCGAACGGTAGAGCGACAGGAAGCCTTCGTCGAGCAGCTGCTGGCCCTCCTTCTTCTGGCCGGCCTCCACGAGACGGTTGCCCTCGCTGATCTTCTGTTTCGCCTCGGCAAGGTACTGCGTGGCCAGCGTGCGCTGCACGCCGACGAGCTTCTCGACCAGCGGCTGGTACTCCTCGAACATCTGGTCGTCGCCCTTGGGCACCGGACCACTAATAATAAGAGGTGTACGGGCATCGTCGATGAGCACGGAGTCGACCTCGTCGACGATGGCGTAGTTATGCGAACGCTGCACAAGGTCGGCAGGCGACGTCGCCATGTTGTCGCGCAGATAGTCGAAGCCGAACTCGTTATTTGTTCCAAAGGTGATGTCGGCCTGGTAGGCACGGCGGCGTGCCTCGGAGTTCGGCTGGTGCTTGTCGATGCAGTCGACAGACAGGCCATGGAACTCGTAGAGCGGTCCCATCCACTCGGAGTCACGCTTGGCAAGGTAGTCGTTGACGGTCACCACGTGGACACCGTTGCCCGTAAGGGCATTGAGGAACACGGGCAGCGTGGCGACGAGCGTCTTACCCTCACCGGTAGCCATCTCGGCTATCTTTCCCTGGTGGAGCACGGTACCGCCGAAGAGCTGTACGTCGTAGTGAACCATCTCCCATTTCAGGTCGTTACCGCCGGCTGTCCAGTGGTTATGGTAGATGGCCTTGTCGCCGTCGATGCTGATGAAGTCGTTTCGGGGGTCACCGGCAAGCTCACGGTCGAAGTCGGTGGCGGTGACAACGGTCTCCTCGTTCTCGGCAAAACGACGGGCTGTCTCCTTGACGATGGCGAAGACCTCGAACATCACCTCGTCGAGGGCTTTCTCGTAAACCTCAAGGGCTTCCTTCTCCAGCTTGTCAACCTGGTTGAAGATGGCCTCGCGCTCGTCGATGGGGGTGTCCTCGATGGTAGCCTTCAGCTCGGCTATCTTATCCTTCTGCTCCTTGGCGGCCGCCTGCACCTGCTGCTGGATGGCCTTGGTACGCTGGCGCAGCTCGTCGTTGGAGAGGGCCTGCACCTGCGGCGTAAACGATTTGGCCTTCTCCACAAGGGGCTGGATGGCCTTCATGTCGCGCGACGACTTATCGCCGAACAGTGTCTTAAGAATCTTGTTGAAATTCATATCTTTTTTCTACTTATTTTTACTATTTGACAACTATGTTTCCTAACTTCTTAACTTCCTGATCTCCAGCTCAGAAGAGCGGCTCCGCCGAGCAGGCATTCGGAGCCCTGATACGTATGGTCTTCGCGATGGTCGGCGCTATGCGGTCGACCGTCACGTGGTCGTCGATGGTGTCCTTCGGTGCTTCGACACCATAGAATATTATTGGAAACTGAATGAACGATGCACGCGAGAGACGGGTCTCCTGATTGTCCTCGTTCTGGATCTTCCAGCCGGGCGACACCTCTATCAATATGTCGCCGCAGTGCTCGGGGTTATAGCCGGAACGTATCTTACGGGTTATCTCGCTCGTCGAGGTGAGCAGCTGTAGACCGGTGTAGACATTACGCACGCCGGAGAGCTGCGACAGGAACTCCTGGGCACGCTGACCGGCATCGGTGAGCGACACGCGCTTCGACTCTAACAACTTGTGGTTCAGGAACAGCTGACTGCCGAAACACGTCTCCACCCAGCGACCCTGTCCCCAGATGGCTCCGAAGTACATGTTCAGCAGATTGGCAGTACGGTTCATGTAGAACGTGCCGGTGGGAATGCGGTACTTGTCGTAGGCGGCACTCTCGTTGTCGCTGAAGCCCGTCGAGGTGACAACAAACAGAAGGTTGCCCGCACCGAGACGCTGCTCCAGACCGCTGATGAGACGCTCGAGCTGTGCGTCCAGGCGCACGTAGGTGTCCTGCAGCTCCAGCTGACATTCTGACATCGGCTTGTGGTCGAACGTGCCGGCATAGTATGTCAGCGACAGGAGGTCGGTGACGCGGTCGGTGCCCATCATCGTCTGAAGGACAAGGTTCTCGGCAAAGTCGGTGACATACTCGTTCACCATGCCGCTGGCCTTGAGCTGGTCGTAGCGGCGGTTGCCGGAGAACTTATGCTTGAAGGGTTTCTGCTCGGCAACGTTATGCTGGTAGTAGTTGAAGGCTCCGGAAAGCTCCATCACTGGCTCCCACAACAGCGGATTCTCCTCATAGCCAGGAGAGTGCAACACGTTGTAAGTGAGAAGCCAAGTGGAAAGCTCGTTCAAGTAATACTTCGACGTGCGCCACTTGCCATTGGCACCGTCTATCCACAGAGCGGCATCGGCAGCATGACCGGCACTCATGATGGCTGCATCGGCAAAGGGTGCTACGCTATAGACGATGGCTTTGCCCTGGGTGGCAACCTTCAACTCGTCGCCGAGTGTCGACGTCGACAGATTGGCAGCTGTGTAGTCGTCACCTGTGGCAAGGACGGGACGGAGGGTCTCGCGGTTAAGCCATTTCTCGCTGACGATGCCATGGTAATATGGCGTAACGCCCGTCGACAGTGAGGCTGTGGCCGAGGCACGGTCGATGGGACTGAAAGGATAGCTGGCATTGGTAAACACCTTACCCTGCTGCAAGAGACGCTTGAAGCCGCCGTCGCCATACAGCGGAGAGAAGGCTTCCATATAGTCGGTACGCAGCTGGTCGATGGTGATGGTGACAACCAGTCGCGGAGCATACTGTAGATTGCTCTGTGCAAGGGCCTCAGGGGTCAGCCCGAGTACTGCCATCAGGGTAACGTATAGGTATTTATTTCTCAGCATTTCAATATCAGATGAATCCAGTATCTTATTAGCAAACTCAATGCCAAAAATGATGTCAACGTGGCATAGCTCTGGAAAAGGCTGCCGACAAAGAGCAGTACGACCATCACCACGACAACATTCCAATATGACGTCCTGCGGCGGCGAAGCACTGCCGGAAGGAAGAAGAGGTGCACGGGATTTACGAGCACCAACTGAAGGTTCGTCGACGTTGCAGGGTGCTGCGAGAAGAGCATCACGAAGAGTATGCAACCCGCAAGGCCGGTGACGGTCATCAGGGTGGCATCCCAGCACTTAAAGGTCTTCTTACGCTTCCACTCGATGACGGCCAACGACAGCGACAGCACCAGAAGCAGGATGCCGACGGCGACAGGGGTGAGGAAAAAGTCGGGCTCGACGACCTGCACGCCGGGAGGCACCGCCACACGACGTTCCCGGACAAGCTGTCGCCAGCTACCGTCGGAAGCATGGATGCGCGCGCGGTCGAAGTCGTACTGCAGATTCTCGGGCAGGAACTCCTGCTCCTGACGTGTCGTCTTAAGGTCGGCACGCAGTCCGAGAAGAATGTCGTTTCCCTCTGTGGCCCAGTCGTGACGGCTGGTCTTCTGACGTATCATCTGACGGAACGTCGGCTCGAAGTCGCTACGCTCCTCGTACTCTACAGTGCCATCGATACAACGCTCTATAATATCTCGCGGACGCGTTGAACAGTTGTCGAAGAAGTAATTGTATCGGTAGACACGGTTCTCTGGACGGTAGTTCTCGGCTAACAGGAAGTTCAGCCTCGCCTTCTCGGCTGACGTGAGGTCAAGAATCTGCTCGCTGACCATAGAGCCCCAGCGGGCATAGTAGGCGGCAAAAGGCTGAAAATCGCTTACGCCAAGCTCGTAGTCGGTAAGTCCGAAGATAAAGCGCAGCAGGAAATAAGGCTTGCCGAAATTGAAGACGCCCCAGTTGAACGCCAGGTCTTCGCCGTTGTGCAGGTCGTGCCAGCGCAACGCCGTATGACCATAGAGGCTGTAAACTTCTTCATGAGGAGCGCACGTGAGAAGGCTTACCTCGACAGAGTCGAAATACTCCACGCCCTGGGCCTCGGGGCGGGCCTCGGCATAAGCACGGGTTTGTATAATGATGGCGAACAGTAAAGCGCCGACGAACAGTCCTATCTTTCTCACAGCCTGCAAAGGTACTACAAAATATGCAAAACGCCAAAAATATTTCCCTTTTTAATGAAATCTTTTCCCTTATATACGTGTCAGATAAAATAAGATACAAAATATTTGGAAGTTTTGTTTTTTTTTAGTAATTTTGCAGCCGAATCAAACATCAACTCAACTTTATTAAAAATTATGGTTAAAAAGTATTTTATTGGTAGTTTCGCTGCACTCCTTACAGTAGGCTTCATGACGAGTTGCAGCCATGATGACGTTTACGATGCCAGTCAAGACATGGACGTCCTAAAGTACGAGGCAGCCTTCAAGGCTAAGTTCGGAGAGCCCGCTCCCGACCAGGATTGGGGTTTCGGTATTTCACGCGGCACACGTGCTGTTAGCACATACACAGGTGTTAAGGGTACGATGACTCCGGTGTACACATTCCCCACAGATGCACCTGCATCAAAGTTCCTTGCAAGTGTTCCTGGTGGTGTCGAAAAGCTCCCAGCAGATGGAAATGTCAAAGGAGGCACATATTATATTGATGCTACCACCACGAAAGTGAACATGTATGAAATTGCCGGTATTATCTATGTTTCCGGCATTTGTGACATGTCTGAGTCCGCATCCTTTGAAGTCGCCCAGAACACGCAAATCTACCTTATAGAGAATTCGCAGCTCATACTTAATGCCAAAGACGCAGCTAAGCTGAAGGCTAAAGTCTACATCGCCTCTGGCGCAACCCTCAAGACAAGTGGACGATTAAAGATGGACAACACCTCTGAGGTTTACAATCATGGTACCATCGATGCAGGTTCATTTGAAGTAAACAACACCAGTATACTTTATAATGTTGGTGAGCTCAAGGTTTCCGGTGAGGTTTATCTCGCAAACTCAAACTCTGCAATCGTCAACGACGGAACAATCACTGGTGATTCTCTCAACACCGCAGGTTCTTCGCATTTCCTGAACAACGCTGAAGTGGAGCTGACAGGCAACACAACTATCAACAGCAACAATAACACGTGGGTGAACAACGGATACTACCACACTGGCAACTACATCTATACAGCTGGTAGCAACGATGTCATCAACAACTGCCGCCTGAAGGTCGACGAGCTCTTCAATATCTATATTGGTGATGTATGGCCGCAGGATCGTGCCAACACCATCAACAAGGGCTTCCGCATGGATGCCGGTTCAGGCGTTGAGACAAAGAACTTCCTCGCCTCTGGCCCGATGTTCATCAACATGGGTCCCCGTTCAGTGTTCAAGGTCACCAACACTGCAACCATGAACATCACTAAGGATGTCTACGGTATCTATGGTCCGGAGAGCGGCGACTACGCTGTCTTCCAGGCTAAGGACATCGTCAATGGTGCTGCTAACAGCAATCAGGGCTTCGTTGCCAACTACTTCAACAACGTATACGTTGTAGCTGACACACACTTCAGCTTCGGATACAGCAACGTAGATCCTTCTCAGTGGGAGACTCACGTTCCCGGACAGTGGGATCAGCCCTACTACCGTGTAGCAGACGGAGCAGCTCTCTACACCAATGGTGTAAAACCTGAATACACCATCACTCCAACGGTTTGTAACCCCGGCTTCGGCGGTGGTGATCCCGACGAGTTCGTGCCCGTCATCCGCGTCATGGCTGAGGACCTGAGTGCAAAGGAGGGTTCTGACTTTGACTTCAACGATGTCGTGTTCGACGTCATGTGGATCGACGGCGGTGCCAAGATCCGTCTGATGGCTGCCGGTGGTACGCTGCCGCTGACCATCGAGGGACAGGAGGTTCACGAGCTCTTCAAGGAGAAGACTCAGGCTATGATCAACACCATCGAGAACGACCGCAGCCATGAGCCCGTCATCTTCACCATTACTGGTGACTTCAAGACCGATGGCGTCAACGATGCCAACAAGATTTCGGTCAAGGTCTACAAGAACGACCAGTGGAAGGAGCTGACCGCCGTCAAGGGTAAGGTTGCCTCGAAGATTGGCGTAGACCCGAAGGTTGACTGGCAGAAGGAGTGGAACGACATCGAGGATCTCTATCCCGACTTCGGTGCTTGGGTTCGCGGCGAGGTCGACCTGTTCTACTAAACCGATAAGTATTTTTTATACCATTCCGACGGGGTGGCAGCGCAAAGCTGTCACCCCGTCCTGTTTTTGGCACACTTTTTGCAAACTCATTGGCAACAATAATTACTATATATATAAATAAGGTATATGCAAAAAGGTAACATCGGGGTTACGACAGAGAACATATTCCCCGTCATCAAAAAGTTTCTCTATTCAGACCATGAGATATTCCTGCGCGAAATGGTGTCGAACGCTGTCGATGCCACACAGAAGCTAAAGACGCTGCAGCAGAAAGGCGACTTCAGCGGAGAGGCCGGCGACCTGACAGTGCGCATAAGCCTTGATACTGACAAGGGTACGATAACCATTAGCGACCACGGAATAGGAATGACCGAGGAGGAGATAGACAAGTACATCAACCAGATAGCTTTCTCGGGTGTCTCTGACTTCTTGGAGAAGTACAAGGACAACGCCAACAACATCATAGGACACTTCGGACTGGGATTCTACTCGTCTTTCATGGTGTCGAAGAAGGTGGAGATCGTCACGAAGTCGTACAAGGACGATGCCAAGGCCGTCAAGTGGTCGTGCGACGGCAGTCCCGCCTACGAGATTGACGAGGCGGAGCGCGACAGCCGAGGCACGGACATCATCCTGTACATCGACGACGACTGCAAGGAGTTCTTAGACAAGTACAAGATAGAGCAGCTGCTCAATAAGTACTGCAAGTTCATGGCTGTGCCTGTGGCCTTCGGAAAGAAGCAGGAGTGGAAGGACGGCAAACAGGTGGACACCGACGAGGACAACATCATAAACAGCGTAGAGCCGCTGTGGACAAAGGCACCGTCGACGCTGAAGGACGAGGACTACAAGTCGTTCTACCGCACACTGTACCCCATGAGCGACGAGCCGCTGTTCTGGATTCACCTGAACGTCGACTATCCCTTCAACCTCACCGGCATACTATACTTCCCGCGCGTGAAGAACTCACTGGAGCTGCAGAAGAACAAGATACAGCTCTACTGCAACCAGGTGTTCGTAACAGACCAGGTGGAGGGCATAGTGCCTGAGTTCCTCACACTGCTGCATGGCGTCATCGACTCACCCGACATACCGCTGAACGTATCACGCAGCTACCTGCAGAGCGACCGCGAGGTGAAGAAAATCTCATCGTACATCACAAAGAAGGTCAGCGACCGCCTGAAGGCTATCTTCACCGAGGACCGTAAGCAGTACGAGGAGAAGTGGGACTCGCTGAAGCTGTTCATCAATTACGGAATACTCACCGAGCAAGACTTCTACGACCGGGCCAAGGACTTCGCACTGATGAAAGACACCGAGGGGAAGTACTTCACCTTCGACGAGTACCGCAAACTCATTGAGGCTTCGCAGAAGGACAAGGACGACCAGCTCATATACCTCTATGCCACCGACAAGGACGAGCAGTACTCATACATCAAGGCGGCACAGGACAAGGGATACAGCGTGCTGCTCCTCGACGGACAGTTAGACGTGCCGACCATACAGACGCTGGAGCAGAAGTTCGAGAAAAGCCGCTTCACGCGTGTCGATGCCGACACCATCGACCGTCTCATCGTCAAGGACGACGCACCGAAGACCACACTGACAGAAGAGCAGTCTGACAATCTGTCAGCAGTATTCCAGTCGCAGCTGCCTAAGAGCGACAAGGCTGAATACATGGTTCAGGTAAGCGCACTCGGTGCTGAGCAGCGACCTGTCGTCATAACACAGAACGAGTGGATGCGACGTATGAAGGAGATGAGCCGCTACCAGCAGGGGA
>Ga0310697_10000549_pt1 | contig 49511 bp, 43 predicted proteins | sample 172DNAGHGlowgp2_FD_203883 | JGI IMG/M metagenome (GOLD analysis project Ga0310697, IMG submission 203883) | Sheep rumen microbial communities from Palmerston North, Manawatu-Wanganui, New Zealand - 1728 DNA GHGlow gp2 (v2) (version 2) | ecosystem: Host-associated > Mammals > Digestive system >...
GGGCGGTTTTACAGTCGATTCTGATTATGCATTCTTCTTTTTCATGCCGCCGAGGATCAGGTTCGTCAGAATGCCGAGGATCAGCGCGCAGGCGACGGTGGTCAGGTTGACCTTGCCGAAGCTGACGGTGAGTCCGCCGACGCCGGCGATGAGGATGACGGAGACCACGAACAGGTTGCGGTTGTTGTTGAGATCGACGCCCTGGATCATCTTGAGACCGGAGACCGCGATGAAGCCGTACAGCGCCATGCACACGCCGCCCATGACGCAGCTGGGGATCGTGGCGAGGAACGTTGCGAACGGTCCGATGAAGCTGATAATGAGCGCCAGGATCGCGGTGCAGAGGATCGTGACGACGGACGCGTTGCCGGAGATCGCGACGCAGCCGATGGACTCGCCGTAGGTGGTGTTCGGGCAGCCGCCGAAGATCGCGCCGGCAAACGAGCCGATGCCGTCGCCTAAAAGCGTGCGGTGCAGGCCCGGGTTTTCGAGAAGGTCGACGCCGACGATCGAGGACAGGTTCTTATGGTCGGCGATGTGCTCCGCAAAGACCACGAACGCGACCGGCACATAGGCGACGAGCAGGGTGAGGATGTACGCGCCGTCGATCTCGCCGAAGCCCTTGAACGCGGTGAGGAACGTGAAGTCGGGAACCGCAAAGACCTTAACGCCGTTAAAGAGCGAGAAATTGATGATCTGGAACGCTTCGTTGCCGGTTGCGTTTCCGATGACCGTGAAGATCGCGGCGAGCGCATAGCCTGCGAGGATGCCGATGATGAACGGGATCATCTTCAGCATCTTCTTGCCGTAGACGGAGCAGAGCATGGTGACGCCGAGCGTGACAAGACCCACGATGAGGCAGAGGTACGGCGAGGCGTTCTGCACGTTTGCGACCGCCTCCGCGACGACCGGCTGGCCCTCGACCATCTCAACGACGTAGTTGGTGACCTCATGGGTGACGTTGCCCTTGGTAAGGTCTCCGATCGCGTTGCCCGCGAGCGAAAGTCCGATGATCGCGACGATCGGTCCGATGACGATCGCCGGCATGAGCTTGTTGATCCACTTGACGCCCGCGATCTTGACGATCAGCGCGATGACCACGTACACAAGACCCGCAAAGCATGCGCCGATGATGAGCCCGAGGTAGCCGAGCTGCATCGAAACGCCGCCGGCGAACGCGGCCGCCATCGAGCCTAAAAACGCAAACGAGCTTCCGAGAAAGACCGGGCTGCGGAACTTCGTGAAGAGCAGATAGACGAGCGTGCCGATGCCCGCGCCGAACAGCGCGGCGGTTGCGCTCATGCCGTGACCGACGATGGCGGGCACCGCGATGGTCGCCGCCATGATCGCCAGAAGCTGTTGAAGCGCGAACAAGAGCACTTGTCCGAACTTCGGCTTGTCCTTGATGTTGTAGACCAGATTCATAATGTACCTCCCTGTGTCCTTTTATTATGCTGTGTCTTATTTCAAATCGCTTTGCGATCCGATTCCCTTATTCGGCGTCCTTTTTGGTGAGCACGATCTCGTTTTTGCCGTCGATCTCCTCGACGCGCACGCTGACGAACTCGTCGCGCGCGGTCGGCACGTTTTTGCCGACGAAGTTTGCGGAGATGGGCAGTTCCCGATGTCCGCGGTCGACGGCGACGCACAGGCGGATCGCGGCGGGTCTGCCGCGTTCGATGAGCGCGTCCATGGCGGCGCGCGCGGTGCGTCCGGTATAGAGCACGTCGTCGACGAGCACGATCACCTTGCCGTTGACGTCGAACGGAAGATCCGAGCCGTGCACGTGCGGCGCGGGGAACAGTTCTTTAAGATCGTCGCGGTACAGCGTGATGTCCAAAGCGCCGACGCCGACCCTGATGTCGGAGAAGCGCTCGATGTTTGCCTTGATCCGCGCGGCAAGCGGCACGCCGCGGCGTTTGATGCCGACCAGATACAGTTCGTCGGCGTCGTTTTTTTCGATGATCTCGTGGGACAGACGCATCAGCATGCGATCCATCGCCTGCGCATCGACCAGTACATGCTCGTTCATGGCGTCCTCCCGTATCAAAAAAGTCCTGCCGCATGCACGGCAGGACGGAGTTCACCCTGATTGTAGGAGTTCGACCTTGCCGGCATCTCGTACCGAATTAAAGGATCTTCGTTCTCGGATACTTTACCACAATGCGTGCGCTTTGTAAAGGGAAAAATCGCGGATTTTGCCGACTTCTTTACAGCCCGGTAACAACTCGGTGACAGGAAAGTTGCAAATCGGACGAATTCTCGTGCTATCCTGTCGCAGAAGGGCTGTATTTGACGAAAGCGGTCCGAAATGGTATACTGTTCGTATCCGACGGAGGAAAGGCGTTCCGTGGTTTTTTCGGGGCTGACGTTTTTATTGCTGTTCCTGCCGCTGTTGCTGCTGCTGTATTTCCCGATCGGGAACATCCGCTGGCGCAACGGTGTTTTGGTCGTCTTTTCGCTGATCTTTTACGCGTGGGGCGAACCGGTCATGGTGCTGCTGCTGATCGGCTCCACCGCGATTCATTATCTTTTGGCGTTTCTGATCGAAAAAACGGCACGCCCGGCGTACAAAAAGCTCCTTCTGGCGCTGGGCGTGACCGTCTCGATCGGATTGCTCTTCTGGTTCAAGTACGCGGGCTTTCTCCTGGGCGACGTGCTGGGCGTCGACTTTACGCCGCCGACGCTTCCGATCGGCATTTCCTTTTATACGTTTCAGATCCTCACCTACACGATCGACGTGTACCGTAAAAAGGTGCGCGTGCAGAGAAATCCGTTCCGGCTTCTGCTGTACGTGAGCTGTTTTCCGCAGCTGATCGCGGGGCCGATCGTGCAGTACGCGGACGTGGAGGACGCGCTTTCCTCACGGCAGACGACGATGACCGATTTCGGACTCGGCATGCGGCGGTTCTTCGTGGGACTCGCGAAAAAAGTGCTGCTTGCGAACATCTGCGGAAAAGCGCTTGAACAGGCGCTTTCCGGCGGCACGTACTCGTTCGCCGGCGCGTGGCTTGCCGCGCTTTTATACACGCTGCAGCTGTACTTTGATTTTTCAGCGTACTCCGACATGGCGATCGGACTCGGGCGTGTGCTCGGCTTCCGCTATAAGGAGAACTTCCGCTATCCGTACCTGTCCTGCTCGGCAAGCGAGTTCTGGCGGCGCTGGCACATCTCGCTCGGCAGCTTCTTCCGCGATTACGTGTATATCCCGCTCGGCGGCAGCAGAAAAGGCCGGCTTCGGACCGTTTTCAACCTGTTGATCGTCTGGTCGCTGACGGGGCTCTGGCACGGCGCGGCATGGAACTTTCTCGTGTGGGGACTGTACTGGTTTATGCTGCTTCTGATCGACAAGCAGTTTCAAAAGGTCTGGAACCGGTTCCCGACGGTCCTGCTGTGGCTGGGAACGTTCGTGCTTTCGATGATCGGCTGGGTGCTGTTCTACCATACCGACCTCGGCGCGGGCTTTACGCATATCGGCGCGATGCTCGGCATAGGCGTAGACGGATGGATCGACGAGGGCACGCTGTCGGTTCTCAGACAGTACGCGCTGTATCTGCCGATCCCGGTGCTGTGTGCGCTTCCCGTTGTGCCGCTCTTTAAGCGGCTCATGAAGAAGCATCCGCGGTTCGGACAAATCGCGCGCCCGCTCACCGCGACGTGCGCGGTGCTTTTGGCTGTCTGCTCGCTGCTGTTTTTGATCGGGCAGAGTTATAACCCCTTTATCTATTTCAGGTTCTGAACAATGAAGCATCGATTTACGTTCTGGCTCACATACGCCTGCATCGCGCTGTTCGGCTCGCTCGGACTGCTGCTGCTTCTGTTCGGCAAAAAGGACGCGCGTCCGTCGGACGAGGAGAACCGCATGCTGGCGGGATTTCCGGCGCTGTCGGGCGAATCGCTGAAAAGCGGCGCGTTCATGGAAGGCATCGAATCCTACCTGTCCGACGGCATGCCGGGCAGAAGCCGGATCGTGGCAAAGACGGCGTCGTGGATGAACGCGCTTTCGCTGGACAAAGCAAACGACGCGCAGGCGGACGCGGACGTGTTTGAAGCGGTCGAGCAGTTCGGCGAGGATGCGCCGGACGCGCCGGGCGAACCGACCGAAACGCCTGCGCCGACGGCAATAGCGCCCGAACAAACCGCAACGCCCGCGCCGGACGGCACCGAGCCTCCGTCGCCGACCGATCCGGACGCGGCGGGCACGCCGCGCATCCCGCGCGAGATCGAGACCTGCACGTTCCGCCAGATCCGCAGCGACGGCACGTACCGCACGACCTATACGTTCGAGCGCGAGCGGGTGGACAACGCGATCCGCGTGCTGAACGCGTACCGGCAGAAGCTGCCCGAGAACGGGCATGTGTTCTTTACGCAGGTTCCGTTCCCGGACATTGCGTTCACCGTGCAGAACGGCGATTACGTCGGCTGGGAATGCGATCTTGAGGCGATCCTCGCGGCGAACACGGACGACGGGGTGGAGGTGGTGAGCGCGCTCGACGTGCTCGAACCGGGACTTTTGGCGGGCGAGGACCTGTATTTTAAGACGGATCATCACTGGAAACCGCGCGCGGCCTGCGAGGTCGCGCAGGCGATGCTCAAGCGCATCGGCATCGACGCGCTCGGCTACGACGACTATACCTATAACCGGAACGGCGGGTGGTACGGCTCGCGCGTGAGCGGACATCCCGAGCTGAAGGAAACGACGGAGCCGGACACGGTCGAGGTTCTGATCCCGACGCTGCCGGTCAAGGGCGTAACGATCGACTGGAACGGCACGGAAAAGCCGTGTCCGTTCATGGTGACCGACCGGCATTCGTACCTGGCGTATCTCGGCGGCACGCTGGGACCGTGGCGGCGGTACGAGACCGGCGTGGACTGCGGCAGAAAAGCGCTGGTGATCGGCGATTCGTACATCTGCTGTTTCGTGCCGTATCTCGCGCCGTACTATGAGGAAGTCCATACCACCGATCTTCGCAAGGATTACTACGACGCGAAGCGCGCGGCGTGGACGATCTCGGAGTATCTTGAGAAGAATGCAATCGACGACGTATACATCGTGCTGTCGACGGCGTCGGGCGTCAACGCGGCGTACGTGACGGAATACCTGTGGAAGTACCTTTGAGGGAGGCGGGCGGCATGCAATCGAACAAGCGAACCGTTTTGCTGCTGATTCTGATCGGCGTACTGGTGCTCGCGCTTTCGGGGGTGTTCTGGCTGATCGAAACCGGGCGCGGCGCAAGGCTTGCGAATCAGGCGTACCGCGCCGCGGCGCAGGGCGATTGGGAACGCGCGTACACGCTTGCCGGACGCGCCGAAGCCGAAGGCGAAGCGGACGTGCGTACGGAGCTTTCGTACCGGAAGGCGGAAGCGCTCTTATCGGGCGGCGACACGGACGCGGCGGAACAGGCGTTCCGCGCGCTCGGCGCGTATCGCGACGCGCAGACGCGCGTACTGGACTGCCGCTATCAGAAGGCGGACGCGCAGGAACAGGCGGGCGATCTGGAAGCGGCAAAGGCAGCGTTTGCGGCGCTCGGCACACACCGGGACGCGCCGGATCGCGTCAAGGCATGCGGGTATCGGATCGCGGAACAGCGGCTTTCAAACGGCGATCGCGAGGGCGCGTACGCGGCGTTTGCGGCGCTGATCCCGTACGCGGATTCGCAATCGCGTGCCGAATCGCTTGCGCTTGCGCTGACCGGATTGACCGATCCCGAACAGGCGATGGCTGAATTGAGCGGACTGACCGAAGCGGACAAAGCGCGCGAAGCGCAGCGCGCCGGCTCGCGGGAAGCGATCAAAAACGGCAGGATCGCGACGGGACAGGCGCACGCGGTGTTCCTGTTCGACGACGGACACGTCGAAGCGGTCGGCGACAACACGTACGGGCAATGCGACGTCTCGGCATTTCAGAGCGTGACGGCGGTTGCGGCGGGGTACCGGCATACGCTCGGACTGCGGTCCGACGGCACCGTCGTGTCCGCGGGCGACGGAAGCTTCGGACAGCGCGACGTCGGGGCGTGGACGGACGTGAAAACGGTCGTGTGCGGACCGTGGGACAGCTATGCGATCCGAACCGACGGTACGCTTTTGCACTGCGGGTTCAACGCGTTCGATCTTTCCGGCTGGACGGACCTCGTCTCAGTCGCGGCAAGCGAAACCGGCGTGATCGGCGTCAAAGCCGACGGCACCGTGCTCTGTTCGAACGAAGCCGGACGGTTCTCCGACGGCGGGTTCTGCGACGCGTGCGTCGAGACCGGCGCGGCGTTCGCGCTGAAAACGGACGGAACGGTCGCCGGCGCAGCGGCGCTGTCGGACTGGACGGACGTGCTCGCGCTGAAGTGCAGCCCGACCGTGCTTGTCGGCATCTGCGCGGACGGAACGCTCAATGTTCATGCGCTGTTGCCGTGCGACGAAGCGTTTCTAAACGCGCTCTTAGCGGAAACGGACGTGGAAAGCGTTTCGGTCTCCGGCACGTTCGCGCTCGTGCTGCACCACGACGGCAAGCTGTCCGCCTGCGGAAGGGTCCCGGAACAGATCCGTGAGTTCATGGATCATATGTCCGGTTTTTAACACTTGCAACGCAGGAAAACCTGTGGTATAATATCCCTCGCGTCAGAAAAAAGGCGCGCCTTGTGCCCGTAGCTCAGCTGGATAGAGCGTCAGACTCCGACTCTGAAGGCCGCACGTTCAAATCGTGTCGGGCACGCCACGCGTCGCCGCGAGCGTCGAATCGCTCGCGGCGACGCGTTTGTTTTTGGAAAATAGTCAACCGACTTTGGCGACGCGTCACCGCTCACCCTCTCCGCTGCGGCTCCTTTCCGCAAGCGATCCCGCTTGCTTCGTCTGCTCGGTTGCAAGCGCCCTCGCAACGCCTCTGCTGCGCTACCAATCGCTTGCGGTTTCGTTCGCGGCGGCGTTTTTGTTTTGGGATAAACAAAGCCGGTTTCGCAAAACGTCACCGCTCCAACGCTCCGTCGCGGCTCCTCTCCGCAAGCGATCTCGCTTGCTTCGTCTGCTCGCTTGCAAGCGCGCTCGCAACGCCTCCGCTGCGCTACCAATCGCTTGCGGGTCTGCGCGCCTTCGGCGCGGCGGAAAGAGGCTTCCCCTTGAGGGGAAGCTGTCACCGAAGGCGACTGATGAGGTGTTTCTTTTCCCAGGCTGCGCTGCCAATCGTTTGCGGTTTCGCGCGCCTTCGGCGCGGCGGAAAGAGGCTTCCCCTTGAGGGGAAGCTGTCGCCGAAGGCGACTGATGAGGTGTTTCTTTTCTCCGGCTGCGCTGCCGATCGCTTGCGGTGCGCCTTCGGCGCGGCAGGCAAGTGGATTCTCCTGTGGAGAATCTTCCTGAACCTGCCCGAAGGGCGATCAGAACGCGCGCCTTTTGCGCGAAAAAAAGGATGTTCTTTCCAGCGTTTTTATGATACGATATTTATGTGAAATTATGGGACGGCCGGTCTTTATCCCGTCAACCGAAACCGTTCCTTTGCGCCCGGAGAAAGGAGCGTCGTCATGATCGTCAACATTCTGATCTTTTTACTCAGCATCATTCCGTCCGTTTTGATCTTTCTATGGCTCAGAAACCGTCACAAGGACGATCTGCTGTACCGAAAAAGCTGCAACTCGGCGTTCATCCGGGGCATCGTCAGCGTGCTGCCGATCCTGGTGCTTTCGGGCGTTCTGTTTCTTTTGAACGGCGTCATACGGGTTTTCCTTCTGCAAAACGCCGACATCCTGTATAAAGCGCTCTATACCTTCGTCGTGCTGGCGTTTGCGGAGGAGCTTGTGAAGTTCCTTGCCTTCCGCCTGCTTCTGAAAAAGAAGTTCTGCGCGTATTCGTGGGCGGACGTCGTCGCGCTGATGGTGATCATCGGAACGGGCTTCGGGCTGATCGAGGACCTTCCGTACGCGATTGGCGCGGATGCGATCACGATGCTGGTGCGCGGCTTTACGATGGGTCACGTCGGCTACGGCTTTCTGATGGGCTGGTTCTACGGAAAAAAGCTGTATACCGGCAAAAAGCGGTACGGCGTGATCGCGTTCCTTCTGCCGTGGCTGCTCCACGGACTGTACGATTTTTCGCTGTCGCCGGAGCTGCTCGCCTGGAACGAGAATCTGGCGATCGTTGCGATCGTGCTGGCGCTGGTCGATCTTGTGATGCTCGCGCTGATGTTCCGTTTCTTCCTGCGCGCCCGCAAAGCGGAGCGGTACAACGTGCCGGTCACGGCGGCGGAGGCAATGCCGGCGCAGGAATCCGCTTCTGTCGAAACGGACGGGGTAAAAGTCGGACAAACGGAGCAGCGGTCCGACCGCGCTTGAAACGGCATCTGTTTTGCAGATCTGCCAATGATAACCTGACTGGCTTTTGACTGCATCTTGCGTTTATCATCTCAGAGTGCCCGGAATGCTCAGGATCCTCACAGGTAACATTTCTGTTTTTCCGATTTTGGGTTTTCCGGGTACCGCGGGACTTTGGGGAACGGCGTTCTGACAGCGCTGCCAATCGCTTGCGGGTCTGCGCGCCTTCGGCGCGGCGGAAAGAGGCTTCCCCTTGAGGGGAAGCTGTCGCCGAAGGCGACTGATGAGGTGTTTCTTTTCCTCCGCTGCGCTGCCAATCGCTTGCGGGTCTGGTATACGAATCTCAAAAAATTTACAGTTTTTTTCGGCAAATACCGTGCGTCGCAACTTGACGATACCCGGCGAATACTATATAATCTTACATAAATGTAAAATGACGATTTGTTTGAATATGATTCGGACTTTCGTTCATACTGAAAATGATAAGCAATCTGTCAAAAAACGACGGATTAACGGGGGAGGGAAACATGACGTACTCTCGGAAACGAATCGGGGCATGGATTTTGGCGGTGCTGCTGGCGGCGGTCTGCGTACTGCTGCCCGGAACGGCAACGCAAACGGCGCAGGCGGAAGGCGACGAGCCGATTGAGGTCGCAACGGAAGAAGCGCTGCTTGCCGTCGTCGACGAAGTAAACTCGGGTGTGATCGGTGAAACGAGGACTGTTTTGCTGACGGCGGACGTCGAGCTGTCCGGAAAAGCGTATCTCAGGCTGAACAAGGGCGAACTGACGATCCTCGGCGGCGGTCATACGCTGAAGGCGGCGGTCCTTCTGAACGGAACCGCCGTTCTGAACCTGGGCAGGGACGGCGATGAGGAAGGGCTGACGGTGATCCCGAACCGCACGGACTGCGGCGTATTTGACCTCAGCAACGCTTCGATGCTCAACGTCTACGACGGCACCGTTATCGGGCCGGCAACGCCCATCGGCACGGCGGGCGGCGTCCAGGCGCATAATGTGTCCATCTTCAATATGTACGGCGGCACGATCACCGGCTGCAAAAGCAGCTCCGTTGCCGGCGGCGTATACCTCGACGGCAACGCGGTGTTCAACATGTACGGCGGCACGATCAAGGACTGCGTCGGTTGCGAAGGCGGCGCGGTCGGGCTGTCCGGCGGCTCGCCGATCGGCGGGTCCCCCGAGGGAACGACTGCGTTCCACATGCACGGAGGCACGATCAAGGACTGCGTCGACCAATATAACGGCGGCGGCGCGGTCTGTGCTTACACGAGCTATCCCGTCATCGTTACCATGGACGGGGGCACGATCAAAAACTGCAGCGTTGTTTCTACAAACCGCAATGCCTACGGCGGCGGCGGCATCATGCTGTTCGTCTTCGCGGATCTCGTGTTCAAAATGGACGGCGGCAAGATCATCGACAATACCTGCCTCGATAGCAAGTATAAGCTCGGCGGCGGTCTGATCATCTACACCACCGGCAGCAACGTCGATATTCAACTGAACAAAGGCACCATCAGCGGAAACAGCGCCGATCTCGGCGGCGGCATCTTTGCCTATAAGGGCGCCATGACGATCAAGGACGGCTTCGGTCTGCACAACAATACGGCTTTGACCGCCGGCGACGATATCTATAACAACGGCACAGACGTCAATCTGGGCACGGTCGACACCTCCGCGACGCTGAAAGCTTGCGGACACAAGATCACGGGCTGGTACGAGGATGCCGAAGCGCGCTGGAGCTACGGCGACTGCACGACAAACGAGGAGCATTTGGTGCTCTTTGAGCACACCGGCGAGGTCTACGCGGAAGAGTACGGTCTCAAGGCGGCGCACGGCGTTCCGACGCATAAGGTAACCTGGGTGAACGACGACGGCACCGTTTTGGAAGAGAAAACGGACGTGCCCGAGGGCGAAGAGCCTCCGTACGAGGGCCCGACGCCGACCAAGGAGCCTTCGGACGGATACGAATACACCTTTACGGGATGGGAAAAGGAAGTAGACGAGGAGACCGGCAACGTCACCTATCGCGCCGTATACGAAGCAACGCCGATCCCGACCGAAGCGCCGACCGCGGCACCGACGGAACAGCCGACCGAAAAGCCGACGGCGGAACCGACCGCGGAGCCGACCGCAGAACCGACTGCGGCGCCGACCGCGGCGCCCACGGCGAAGCCGACCGAAAAGCCGGAGCCGTCACCGATCCCGCCGACGGACGACAGAAGTCCGATCGTGCTTTGGGCGGTGCTGTGCGCGGCGTCGCTTTTGGGCGTCTGCGCGCTGCTGGTGTTCAAAAAACGCAAGGCGGACGGCAGAGAGTAAGCGTGAACGCTTGCGCAGAACGGAACGAACAGAATCACGGCGCGGCGGTTTTCGGATCGTCGCGCCCTTTGCTTGAGGCGGTGAACGGAAGATGAAAGAGAGACGGCGGCGCATTGTGCTGTGGGTGCTGATCGGAGTATTCTGCGCATCGGCGGCATTGCTCGTATGGGAAATCACGCGATACAGAAAGGCGGACCGTCTCAATCGCGAGCTTGCCGGGATCGTGCACGGAGAAACGCCGCGCACCGTGGAAGCGGAGGTGCGCGTGCAGTCGCCTGCGCCGTTGGAACCCGTCGAAAGCGAAGCAGTGCCGGACGAACCGGACGGGCGGAGCGTCCTTGAGCAGTATGCGGCGCTGTACGAAAAGAACGCCGATCTTGCGGGATGGATGATCGCGGAGGGCATCGGCGTGGACCTGCCGGTCGTGTACCGTGCCGACGAGCAGGATTACTATCTCTACCGGGCGTTCGACGGCGAAGAGCTGAAGAGCGGGACGCTGTTTTTGGGCGTGCCGTGGGAACCGGACGGCAATTTTGCGATCGTCTACGGACACAACATGCGCGACGACAGCATGTTCGGACAACTGAACCGCTACGCGGACGCGGCGTTCGGCAGAGAGAACGCGACGATCCGGTTTGACACGCTGTATGAAGAGCGCGAATACGAACTGGTGGGCGCGTTTCACGGCAAGGCGTATCCGCTCAGCGATAAGAAACAGTTCCACTTTTACGCCTATACGAACGTCTCCGACGAGTCGGGCTTTGCGGAATACGTGAAAAACGTCAAGGCGCTGTCCCTGTACGACACCGGCGTGACGCCCGCATACGGCGATCGCCTGCTTGTGCTTTGCACCTGCGAGGATCACGCGTCGGGCCGGTTCGTGGCGGTGTTCCGGCAACGGTGAACAGACTGACCCCTTCTTCGACAGCCTGACGCCCCTCGGGGGCGTTTTTCTTTTCGCACTTGATTCCGGGCGGGCGATTGTGTATGATATATCATGAAGAAAGACGGAGGAGTGTTATGTACGAACGAACGCCGTTTTATGAAAAGGTGAAAGAGCGGCTGATCCGCTACGCGAAGATCGACACGCAGTCCGATCCGAACGGCACGGACACGCCGACGACGAAGAAGCAGTTCGACCTTGCGCGGGTGCTGCGCGACGAGCTCGTTGCGATCGGCGCAAGCGACGTGCGGCTCGACGAGCGCGTGTGTGTGCTGTACGCGACGATTCCGGCAACGGCGCCGGGCGGCATGCCGGTCGGGTTTGTGACGCACATGGACACCGCGCCGGATGCGCCGGGCGCGAATGTGCGCCCGTGGGTGCTGGAAAACTACGACGGCGGAGACATCGTGCTGAACGAAGAACGGGGCATCGTGCTCTCGCCGGACGCGTTTCCGAACCTGAAGCGGTACGTGGGGCAGGACCTTGTTCTGACCGACGGCACGACGCTGTTGGGCGGCGACGACAAGGCGGCGATCGCGGCGGTGATGACGATGGCGGAGCATCTGCTTTCGCATCCGGAAATAAAGCACGCGAAGATCGCGCTTGCGTTCACGCCGGACGAGGAGGTCGGAGGATTAGCGAAGGACCTTGATTTAGACCGGTTCGGGGCGAAGGTCGCGTACACGCTTGACGGCGATCACCTCGGCGTATACATGGACGAGACGTTCCACGCGTCCGCGGCGCGGCTGACCGTCAAAGGCCGCAGCGTGCATACCGGCACGGCGAAAGGGATCATGATCAATGCTTGTGACGTCGCGGGCGAGTTTCTGTTGATGCTTCCGCGCGAGCAGAAGCCGCAGTTTACCGAGGGACGCGAAGGGTTTTTCCACGTGGTCTCGATACACGGCACCTGTGAACGTGCACAGGTCGAGCTCATTGTGCGCGATCACGACCGCGCACGCTTCGAACAGCGCGAAGCGTACCTGAAGAACTGCGCGGACGCGCTGAAAAAGCTGTACGGCGACGAGCGCATCTCGCTTGCGATCACGGAGACCTATCGCAACATGAAGGAGGTCGTCGACCGGTATCCGTTTCTGATCGAAACGCTGATCGCGTCGATCAAAGACGCGGGGATCGAGCCCGAAACGGAGCCGTTTCGCGGCGGCACGGACGGATCGGCGCTGTCGCATCGCGGACTGCCGTGTCCGAACCTGTCGGCGGGATACGAGAACGCGCACGGACGGTTCGAGTACGTGCCGATCCGGTCCATGGAACAGAACGTGAACATCCTGCTGCATCTGATTGAACGCTTCGGCAGGATGAAGGAAGAAACAGGAGAATAAACATGGAAGCAAACGAACGGACACCGATTTTTACCAACACATATCTGCCGAACGAGCGGACCGACCGTCAGATGTTCGGAAGCATCACCCGCGCCCGCCGGCTGATTACGCTGCTGGTGTGCACCGCGGTTTTCGCGTATCTTTTGTATGAACTTATAGACATGATCCGGTGGGCGACGCAAACGGGCGGATCGTTCTTTTCGGAGGCGTACGCGTGGGTCCTGATGGCGGGAATCGCGGTGTACGCGGTCATCTTTGTGCTGCTGGCGGTTTCGCCGCGGATGCAGGCGAGCAAACAGGCGAAGCGGATGCGCGAGATGTACGGGGAGAAGCGGATCGGAATCCGATCGGACTTTTTCGACGATGCGATCGTGTTCTTCAATACGGCGTCCAACGCAAGGGTGCGGCTTCAATACAGCGTGTTCCGAAAGATCACGGAGACCGGGGATCTGATTTTGCTGTGGTCCGGACAAAAGCAGATCATCGCGCTTGGTAAGGACGGCTTTACAGGCGTCGACGTTCCCGGATTCCGCACGTTCATGGACGAAAAATGCCCGAACGCGAAGCGGAGATGGAGGAAGGACGCATGAAGACGATCTATCTTGCGGGCGGATGCTTCTGGGGCATGCAGAAGTTTCTGGACCAGTTTGACGGCGTGATGAAAACCGAGGTCGGCTACGCGAACGGACCGGACAAAGCGCCGACGTATCGCGAGGTATGCGACAGCAGCGGCCACGCGGAGACGGTTCGCGTGGACTACGATGAAACGGTCCTGACGCTGTCGGACCTTCTGCGTTTCTATTTTACGGTGATCGACCCGCTTTCAAAGAACCGGCAGGGCATGGACAGCGGCGTGCAGTACCGCACGGGCGTGTACCATACGGACGCGTCGCAGCTCCCGGAGATCGACGCGGTGTTCGCGGAGGAGACCGAAAAGGCGGGCGCGCCTTTGGCGGTGGAGCGCGGACCGATCGTCAATTTCTTCTCCGCGGAGGAATATCACCAGAAGTACCTTGACAAGAACCCGACCGGTTACTGCCACATCCCGACGCGGTTCTTTTCGATGGCGAAGCGCATGAAGGAGGAACAAAAATGAAACGGATCGGATTCATCGGCACGGGCACGATGGGCAGCGCGGTCGCGCTTGCCGCGGCGAAGGCCGCGCCGGACACGCTGTTTCTGCTTGCAAACCGCACGACGGCAAAGGCGGAGGCGCTGAAGCAGTCGATTCCGAACGCCGAGGTCCTGTCGAACGCCGAGATCGCGCGGCGCGCGGAGTGGATCTTTCTCTGCGTGAAGCCGCAGATGATGGGGGCGATGCTGAAAGAGATTGCGCCGGTTCTGAACGAGCGGACGGACCGCTTTGTGCTGATCTCGATGGCGGCGGGACTGACGATCGGATCGATCCGGGAAATGGCGGGCGGCAACTGGCCCGTGATCCGCATGATGCCGAACACGCCGGTCGCGGTCGGCGCGGGGGTGATTACATATTGCTCGTCGGGCGTGACCGATGCGGAAACCGACGCGTTTGAAGCGCTGCTTTCGGGCGCGGGGCTTATCGATCCGCTGCCGGAGTATCTGATCGACGCGGCGAGCGCGGTCGCGGGATGCGGACCGGCGTATGTCGATCTGTTGATCGAGGCGCTTGCGGACGGCGCGGTCGCGTGCGGTCTGCCGCGCAAAAAAGCGCTGCTGTACGCGGCGCAGATGACCGAGGGCGCGGCAAAGGCGGCAAGGCTTTCGGACGCGCATCCGGGCGCATTGAAGGACGCGGTGTGCTCGCCGGCGGGCAGCACGATCCAAGGTGTGCGCGCGCTGGAAAAAGGCGGGTTCCGCAGCGCGGCGATCGAAGCAGTGATCGCGGCGTACGAACGGAATCTGGAGCTGAAGGAAGGGAAATAAGCCGTAAACGCGGCAAAAAAATAAGGAGGCAAACTATGGCAAAGAAGTATCGGGTCAAGTGTCCGCAATGCAAAGAGATCATCAACCTCTACGGTTCTGGCGCGTGCCCGAAATGCGGCACGATGATCGACGTGAACATGCCGGGCATGATCGAGCTGTACCGCATGGGCAACATGATGGGTGCGGCGACGGGCTACGGCATCTACATCAACGAAGTTCCGTTCGGCGCGATCGGCAATCGGGAATCGCTGTGCTTCCCGCTGCCGTACGGCGAGTATAAGATGCACATCGTGTGCGGCATGAACCGCAAGTGCAACGATCCGGTGATCAAGCTTTCCGCAGAGGATCCGCACGTCTGTCTCAAGGTGCATATGAAGATGGGATTTGTGCAGAACTCGTTCATCCTCGAGCGCGTCGATCCCTCGACGATGCCGGATTAAGGAGCCGCAAGCGTCGCATCGTTCGCGGCGACGGTTTCGTTATGGAAGCACAATCACGGGTCTGTTGAACCGTCGCCGCTCACCCGCTCCGCTGCGTCTCCTTTTCCGCAAAAGGTCACGCTCGGGGCGTCACCGCAGACTTCGCTCAATCACAACGGCATTCTTGTTCGTTCTGCAACGTCTGAAACAATTTAGAATGCCGTTGTTCATACGCTCTGTCGCGGTTCCTTTCCGCAAGCGATCCCGCTTGCTGCGTCTGCTCGGTTGTAAACGCCCTCGCAACGCCTCCGCTGCGCTACCATTCGCTTGAGGGGCGCCTGCGGCGCGAAGAGAAGAAGATTCTCCGGAAGGAGAATCATCCAAAACCTGCGGCGAATGTGCAGATTTCACCGCCGAAGGCGATTTCACCCGTCCGCAGGACGGATCTCGCTGAACCGAAAAAAGACCGGATCGATCCGGTCTTTTTGCTGTATTGCTGTACGGCTCAGTTGCCGCGGTTTACGGTAACCTTGTCCGCGACCTCGTCAAAGCCCGGCGCAACGCCGTTTGCGTCGTACTCGGCAAAGACGAGCATATCGAGGATCGGGCGTCCTTCGACCATCTTGCCGTCGTCGTTGCGCTTGGTCGGACGGTTGATCGTTTCGCCCATAAAGACCATGACCGCGCTGGTGCCGCCGTCGAGGTTGAACGCCTCTTTGACGCCGAGCGATTTCATGAACGCGACCATGTCGTCCTGATTCATGCCTTTCGCGTCGTCGCGGCCCGCGTCGCAGGTGACGATCACATAATGCCCGGGTTCGTAGTAGCCGAGCATATTGCGCGCTTTATAGCCGAGACCGTAGGCGTCGGAGCCGGGACCGGGCTCATAGTCGCGGATGATGATCGGGCCGAACTGCCAGCCGTGCCACAGACCGTTCTTGAGCTCCTTCTTGGCGTCGAACGCTTCTTTGCCGAGGCGGTAGGTTCTAAGCGAGCCGTCGGTATAGATCGCGCCGACGGCGCCGGAGTTCCAGCCCTTGTTCTTGCGAAGGCCCTTATAGAGCTCGCCTGCGTGGACCGTGAGCCCCTGGTTATAGCTGCCGTTGACGGCGAGGATCGCGTGTTCGCGCTCGGCGATGGGTTCGCCCTCCTCACTGCCCTTGCTGAAGCCGCCGTTTGCGAACACGGTGCGGAACGCGTTCAGATTGCGCATCCAGATATCCGCGACGTATCGGGTCTGTTTGGCCTCCTCGTCGACCATGACCTTGATCGCGATGCGCAATTCGTCGGACTGATAGCTGTAGTCGGCGTCGACGCCGGTATCATAGTTCGGGAAGTTGACGGTCGCGATATCGCCGGGCAGCGGCGCGCGGGTCGGAGCGGGCGGTTCGGTGGGTTCGGGCGTATCGGCGGGCGCCTGTGTCTCGACGGGCGCGGGCGTTTCGAGCGCGTCGCCGGTCTCGTTGACCACGACGGACTCAACGGTCACGCCGCCGGGTTCGGGGGTGTTCTGCACAACGGCGGGATCGCCGGCGCAGGCAAGCACGCATGTGAGCGCCAGCACGGCGCACAGGATGCGGAGTATGTGTTTCATGAAAGTTCCTCCTTCGGATTGCGAAATCGACAAGATTCCGCTTGTTTCATTGTAACGGATTCGGGACGGAAAGGCAACCCGATCGAAAAAATGTTACAGATCGGACGCAATTTTGACGAACCGGCGACGCCTTTTGTCAAGTGCGCGTTGTGCGTGAATGGTGCTTCGAACAGGAACAGCGCCTGACGGCGCATGAAAAGAAAGACATCATGTCTTTCTGGTTTGATATTGTTCGGAGACGTGTTCCGCAAACTCCCACACGCCCTGCACGGCGGGCGACATATTGTGCAGGCGGTAGCGCAGCATGCACACGTCGCGGGTCATGGGCACGTCGGAAAACGGGATCAGCTTGAGATTGAAGGTGTCGAGGATCGGCAGCCGCGGCATGACCGCGACGCCGGCGCCGGTCGTGACGGACGCGGCGATGGAGCTGTACTCGTCGGCCTCAAAGACGATGTTCGGCGAGAACGACGCCTCTTTGAACTTGTCGGCGATCTGACGGTAGATCAGCGCGTCGTGCGTGATCGAAATGAACTGCTCGTCGGAAACGTCCGAGAGCGTCACCGCCTTTTTTGCGGCAAGCCGGTGCTTTGCGGGAACGGCGAGAAACAGCTCCTGACTTGCGATCGGCAGGTATTCGACCGAATCGATGTCGGGTTTTCCGGCGATCAGAAGGTCCAAAGAGCCGTTCAGCAGCTGCTCGATGAGCCCGCCCGCCATGCCCTGATGGAAGCGGAACGCGGTCTGGCGGCTGCCGAGGTGCGCGTAGAACTGATCGACGAACGCCGGCAGGACCGAAAAACTGACCGAATAGATATAGCCGAGATTGATGATCCCGGCGCTCGGCGCGCGAAGCTCTTTCAACCGCTCCTGTCCTTTCGAAAGCTCGTTCAGCGCGCGCTTGGCGTAGGGCAGAAACTCCGCGCCGTAGGCGGTCAGCGTGATCTGCTTGCCCTGTTTTTCGAACAGCGGCATGTTGAGCTCCTTTTCAAGCTTCGAAAGCGCGTAGGATAGACTCGGCTGAGAGATGTACAGAAGATCCGCCGCGCGCGTGTAGTGGAGCACTTCCGCGGTCACACAAAAATACCGAAGCTGCTGCAGCGTCATAGCCGTTCCTCCGAAAGCGTCAGCGTCGCGGAGAGTTCCCGCCACGCGAGGATGAGATACCCGAGCGCGAGCATATCCGCCGCGCCGCCGGGCGAGAGATTGCGCTTGATGAGCGCGTCGTCGAGCGCAAAAAGCGCCGCGGCGCGCTCCGAAAGAGGCAGCGCCGCAATGCGCCGCGATTCGTCCTGCACAAACCGGAGCCCTTCTTCTCCGCCGCGGTGTAAAAGGTTCGTGTCGAAAAGCGTTGCCATCACGTCGCACAGCGCCAGCGCGCCGGCGTGTTCGGTTTCGCCGTAAAGGAGAAGCCGGTCCGCGCAGAAGCGCGCGGCGGGAAATCCGTTTGCCGCTTCGCCGACCGCGCCTTTCGCACCGAAGGCTGCAAACACTTTGGCGCCGTTGGTGTCGCGCGCACCTTTCGCGTGACGCAGGCGCTCGTCCGCGTCGGTTTGCGCGAGCGCCGCGGCGGTTTCGATCGCGTCCGCGCCGGTCTCAAGCGCCGCGCCCATGCCGTACAGGAGCAGTCCCATCGAATAGATCGCGCCCTTGTGCGTGTTCACGCCGCCGGTCGCGGAAAACATCGCGCGTTCCGCTTCGAGCCCCGCGGCTTTCAGCGGCGGCATGCCGGCGTTCTGCATGCCGAGCAGGACCGCTTCTTGAAAATACGGCACAAGCGCCGCCGCGCTTTTCAGAAACAGCGGCACGTCCATATCGGTGTGCGCGCCCGTATTGCGCTCGTCGACCAGTCCCGGTTTCGGCGTGGTACGAAGCTCCCGCTCCAGCGCAAAGTGCGCGGCAAAGGCGAGCGTGTCCGCGCAGAATTCGTTCAGAAGCGCGTCGGTTTTCGCTTTGACGGCGTCGAGACCGTGCGCGCGGCTTCGCGCACAGACGGCGGCGGGTCCGCCGCAGACAAGGCAGGTCCGCGGCTCGCTGCGGGAAAGCTTGTCTCCCTGCGCGTTCAAAACGTCGAAATCGTATAGCCTTGCGGCGGGGAACGCGTCCTCGACGCGTTCGAGCGCGGCCTTGACCGCGGCGGCGTCCCCGTTTAAGAGGATCAGCGCCTCCGTGCCGGTCTTTGCGTCGGTGACGACGCGCCTGCGTTCCGAAAACCCGAGCATGTCAAAAAGCTTCAGACCGCGATCGAACAGCAGCCGCGTTTTTCGGGTGCGCTTCACGTCGCCCGCGATATTCAAAGAAAGAGAAACAAGGCAGCAGGAACCGTCCGTCCCGTTCAGAAGGTCGGTCTGCATGCGCGCGCGCCGCTCGCGCGCGTCAAGCATGTCGCTGAGCGTAACGGCTGATGACGTCATAGGTGGTCTCCGGCACAAGGTCTTTCGTTTCTTCGATGCGTCCCTCTTTGATCAGCGCGCGCACACGGCTTGCGCTGATCCCGTCAAGGCGCGGGATCTCAATGAGTTCGATGCCGCGTTCGGGCAGCAGTTCCTTCATGCGCTCGTTGTAGGCGCGCGTCGTCAAAGAATACGGCTCCTCGCCGACAAAGCGCGTCGTGATGTGCAGCGCGGGCGCGATGCGCGAGCGGAACAGCTCCACGTCGAGATCGGAGCGCACGCCTTCGGCATGCCGCTCGTCGCGGATGAAGTAGGCGGGAAACGTCGCGCGCGAAACAAGGTACGCGTCGCTTTTGCAGAGAATGCGGTTTTTGAGGTGCGCCGTGCCGCGCTCGAGCATTTCAAACCGTTCGTCGGGCGAAAACAGCGAGCCCTCCTCGGACACCGAAAAGAGATACAGCGCGTCGCAGCGCGCGGCGGCGTATTCCGTTAGATGCAGGTGTCCGCGCGTGAACGGATCGCCGTTTAAGACGATCGCGCCGCAGTTGCCCTCGCGGTGCGGGATCGAGGCAAGGAACGACTCGAACCCGCCCTTGCGGTCCTCCATCAGCACGGCGTCGGGCGTCTGCACAAGCGGATAGAACCCCATCGAAGCGAACATGGCAAGGTTTTGGGGCTTGGTGCACAGAAACAGGCGATTGACCCCGCTTCGGGACGCTTCGTTCATCAGTTCGGAGAGCACCGACGCGCACGCGCCGCCGCCTTCGAGATCGGGCGAGACGGCAAACTGCTTTAAGGTGTGCCCCGCGCGCGCGCCGCAGGCAGCGATCTGAAAATCGTCGTCGAGCATCAGCGCGACAACGTCCGCGTCGCCTTCGTCGCGCAGACCCGCGGAGCATAGAAAGTTTTTATAACGTTCGTTGAGGCTGCCGGAAAGCGGCGTGTAAAACAGCGTGACGTCCATCGGGTTCTCCTTTTCACGCCGGCGGTCCGGCGCGTTTTTTCTGCAAAATCGGCGGAAAAACGGCACAAATCCGGCGGATTTCGCGCCACGTTTTCCCCAGAAGACAGTATAGCAGAAACGGCATCCGCTTGGCAAGCGGGAAATGCGAATCATAGAGATTCTCTATGATAAAGTATAAAAAATGTATTTGTAATTATACGGAATCGCTTCTATAATTGAGTTGGCGGTCTGAAAACGCGACCGCCGAACGGACAGAAACTTTCGGGAGGAAAACGAAACAATGATCCAGTACCATGCACAGGGCACGCTGTGGAAAAACGGCGCGCCGCAACCTGCGCCCGAGGGCGTTGACAGGCAGAAGGGCCGTGACGGCACGATCGCGTATCAGATCATGAACGCGCACCGCGACGAGACGGACGACGGCGTCATGCACATTCGTTTTGACGCGCTGGTCTCGCACGACATCACCTACGTCGGCATCATCCAGACGGCGCGGGCGAGCGGTTTGAAGGAGTTCCCGATCCCGTACGCGATGACAAACTGCCACAATTCGCTTTGCGCGGTGGGCGGCACGATCAACGAGGACGACCATGTGTTCGGACTGTCGGCGGCGAAGAAGTACGGCGGCATCTATGTTCCGGCAAACCAGAGCGTTATCCACAGCTACGCGCGCGAGGAGCTTGCGACCTGCGGCAACATGATCTTAGGGTCCGACAGCCACACGCGCTACGGCGCGCTCGGCACGATGGGCGTGGGCGAAGGCGGACCGGAGCTTGTCAAGCAGCTGTTGAAGAACACCTACGACGTAAAGCCGCCCGAAGTGGTGCTGTGCTATGTCACCGGCGCGCCGAAGAAGGGCGTCGGCCCGCACGACGTCGCGCTGGCGCTCGTGAAGGCGACGTTTGCCGAGGGACTTGTGAAAAACAAGGTCCTCGAGTTTGCGGGCCCGGGGCTTAAGAACCTCCCGTACGATTTCCGCAGCGGCATCGACGTGATGACGACCGAGACCACCTGCCTGTCGTCGATCTGGGCGACGGACGAGGAGATCGAGCGCTACTATAAGATCCACGGCCGTCCGATGGCGTACGAGAAGCTCGAGCCGGCGGAAGGCGCGTATTACGACGCGATGATCACGATCGAGCTCGACAAGGTCGAGTCGATGATCGCACTGCCGTTCCATCCCTCCAACGCGTACACGATCCACGAGTTTTTGGAAAACGCGGACGAGATCTTAGCGAAGGTCGAGGAGGAAGCGAAAAAGAAGTTCCCGAAAGCGCATCTCGATCTCAGATCCAAGATCAGCGCAAAGGGCGTTCTGGCGGATCAGGGCATCGTCGCGGGCTGCTCGGGCGGACTGTTCGACAACATCGTCGAGGCGGCGGACATTCTGAAAGGCGGCAGCACCGGCAACGGGTATTTCTCGTTCTCGGTGTATCCGACCAGCATCCCGACCTCGCTGGCGCTGACCCGCACCGGCAAGACCGAAGCGCTTTTGGAAGCGGGCGTTGTCATCAAGCCGTCGTTCTGCGGACCGTGCTTCGGCGCGGGCGACGTGCCGGCAAACAACGGACTCTCGCTCCGTCACACCACGCGCAACTTCCCAAACCGTGAGGGAAGTAAGCCCGGCGAAGGCCAGATCAGCGCGGTCGCGCTGATGGACGCGCGCTCGATCGCCGCGACGGCGAGAAACGGCGGCTACATCACCGCCGCGACCGATATCGACTACGAGACCGAGCACGTGCCCTACGTGTTCGACAAGACGGTCTACGAAAAGCGCTGCTACTACGGCTTCGGCAAGGCGCATCCGGAAGAGGAGCTGATCTTAGGACCCAACATCACCGACTGGCCGAAGATGTATCCGCTCACCGAGAATCTGCTACTGGAGCTTGCGGCGGTCATTCGCGATCCGGTCACCACGACCGACGAGCTGATCCCGTCGGGCGAGACGTCGTCGTACCGTTCGAATCCGCTGCGTCTATCGGAGTTTGCGCTTTCGCGCCGCGTGCCCGAGTACGTCGGACGCTCGAAGGCGATCGCAAAGGACGAAGCGGCGCGCCGCGAAGGACAGAAGCCGGAGAAGCTTGTGAAGGTGCTTTCCGCGGTCGGCAATGCGGACGAGCTTTTGAAGAACACGCAGTTCGGTTCGTGCGTGTTCGCGAACAAACCCGGCGACGGCTCGGCGCGCGAGCAGGCGGCGTCCTGCCAGAAGGTGCTCGGCGGCTTTGCGAACATCTGCTACGAGTACGCGACCAAGCGCTATCGCAGTAACTGCATCAACTGGGGCATCGTGCCGTTCACGCTCAAGGAGGGTGACGCGTTCCCGTACGAGGACGGCGATTTCGTGTTCGTGCCGGGCATCCGCGACGCGATCCAAAGCGGCAAAGAGGAGATCCCCGCAAAGGCGGTCAAGAAGGACGGCACGGTCGAGGACGTGACGCTGTACGTGAAGGGACTCACCGAGGATGAAAAGACGATCATTCTCGAAGGGTGCCTGATGAACTACTACGCCGCGCAGAACAAATAAATCGGAACCCGTCGGCGGGGCATTTCGCTCCGCCGGCGTTCGTACATTTCAATATTGTAACGGAGGAACCTATGGAAAAGATCAAAATGACCACGCCGCTCGTCGAGATGGACGGCGACGAAATGACCCGCATCATCTGGAAGATGATCAAGGACGAACTGCTTCTGCCGTTCGTGGACCTCAAGACCGAATACTACGACCTCGGCCTTCAGAAGCGCGACGAGACCCGCGATCAGATCACCAAGGACGCGGGCAACGCGATCAAGAAGTACGGCGTCGGCGTCAAGTGCGCGACGATCACGCCGAACGCGCAGCGCATGACGGAATACAACCTGCACGAGATGTGGAAGAGCCCGAACGGCACGATCCGCGCGATCTTGGACGGCACGGTGTTCCGCGCGCCGATCATCATCGACAGCATCAAGCCGGTCGTGAAGAACTGGGAGCTGCCGATCACGATCGCGCGTCACGCGTACGGCGATCTCTACAAGGGCACCGAGTACCGCGTTCCCGAAAAGGGCAAGGCGGAGCTGGTGTTCACCGGCGAAAACGGCGCAAGCTTCCGCGAGACGGTCTACGATTTCGAGTGCCCCGGGATCTTACAGAGCATCTACAACAAGGACACGTCGATCACGTCGTTCGCGCATTCGTGCTTTAAGTACGCGCTGGAGACGAAGCAGGATCTGTGGTTCTCCGCGAAGGATACGATTTCGAAGAAGTACGACATGAACTTCCGCAACATCTTCCAGGCGGTCTATGAGGCGGATTACAAGGAGCAGTTCGAAAAGCTGGGCCTGACCTATTTCTACACGCTGATCGACGACGCGGTCGCGCGCGTGATCCGCTCGAAAGGCGGCTTTATCTGGGCTTTGAAGAACTACGACGGCGACGTCATGAGCGACATGGTCTCGACCGCGTTCGGTTCGCTTGCGATGATGACCTCGGTGCTCGTAAGCCCGGACGGCAAGTTTGAGTACGAAGCGGCGCACGGCACGGTCACGCGGCACTACTATAAGTACCTGCAGGGCGAGGAAACGTCCACGAACCCGATGGCGACGATCTACGCGTGGAGCGGCGCTTTGAGAAAGCGCGGCGAACTGGACGGGCTCGACGATCTGGTCAACTTCGGCAACAAGCTCGAAGAAGCGTGCGTCGAGACGCTCAACGACGGCGTCATGACCAAGGACCTTGTGAACCTCGTCGAGGGCAAGAAACCCACGGCGGTCAATACGATCGAGTTCATCCGCGCGATCCGCGCACGGCTTGAACAGAAACTGGAGGCATAAGTATGAAGATCATCAAAGCAGCACAGGCAGGTACCGTTGAATCGAGCGACATCATCGTGAAAATCGAACCCGCGGAGGCGGGCGTGGAGGTCGTTTTAAGCTCGAGCGTCATGCAGCAGTACGGAAAGCAGATCGAAAAAGTCATTCGTGAAACGCTTTCTGAGCTCGGCGTAGACGCCGCGCGCGTGGAAGCGATCGACAAGGGCGCTTTGGACTGCACGGTCAAGGCGCGCACGCAAGCCGCGGCATACCGCGCCGCCGAGAGCACGGACTACGAGTGGAGGACCAAGGCATGAAGCTTCGCCGCAGTATGATGTTCGTGCCGGGCAACAATCCCGGCATGATCAAGGATGCGGGCATCTACGGCGCCGACTGCATCATGTTCGACCTGGAGGACTCCGTCGCGTACACCGAAAAGGACACGGCGCGCTTTCTGGTCTATAACGCGCTGACCACGCTCGACTACGGCGATACCGAGCTGGTCGTGCGCATCAACGATCTTTCTACCGGCCTCGGCGTCAAGGACCTCGAAGCGATCGTGCGCGCGCAGCCGGACGTGATCCGTCTGCCGAAGACCGAGACCGCGCAGGACGTCATCGACTGCGAGCGCGAGATCGAGCGCATCGAGCGCGAAGCGGGCATTCCGGTGGGCAAGACGGGCATGATGGCGGCGATCGAAAGCGCGGAGGGCGTTTTAAACGCGCAGTCGATCGCAAAGTCGTCGAAGCGGCTCATCGGCATCGCGCTGGGCGCGGAGGACTATGTGACCGATCTCAAAACGACCAGGAGCGACGGCACCGAGCTGTTCTTCGCGCGCGGCATGATCTTAAACGCGGCGCGCGCGGCGGGCATCGACGCGCTGGACACCGTGTTCTCCGACATCAACAACGAGGAAGGCTTCATCGCGGAAGCGACGGTCATCAAGAAGATGGGCTTTTCGGGCAAATCCATCATCAACCCGCGGCAGATCGAGCCGCTGCACAAGGTGTTTATGCCGAGCGAAAAGGACTTGAAGAAAGCGCAGGCGATCATGGACGCGATCGCGGAAGCGAACGCGAGAGGCAGCGGCGTCGCGTCTTTGAAGGGCAAGATGATTGATAAGCCGGTCGTGGCGAGAGCGCAGTATCTTCTGGAACTTGCCAAGATGGCGACCAAGGAAAGCTGGGAGGCGTGACGATGGAACTGAATCGAATCAACCATATCAACGAGATCGCGCAGAACGGCATGTTCGACGAGTCGAAGGCGCTGATCTACAAGGGCAGCATGGGCAACCGTGAGAAGATGCTCTCGTCCATTCATGAGGCGATCGTAAAGACCGGCCTACGTGACGGCATGACGATCTCGTTCCACCATCATTTCCGCAACGGCGACTACATCGTCAACATGGTCATGGACGAGATCGCGAAGATGGGCATCAAGGACCTGACGGTCGCGGCGAGCTCGCTTGCGAGCTGCCACGCGCCGCTGATCGAGCACATCAAGAACGGCGTCATCAAGCATATCGAAACGAGCGGCATGCGCGGCGAGCTTGCCGAGCAGGTTTCGCGCGGACTCATGGACTTCCCGGTCGTGTTCCGCTCCCACGGCGGCAGAGCCGCGGCGATCGAGCGCGGCGAACTGCACATCGACGTCGCGTTTTTAGGCGCGCCGAGCTGCGATCCGATGGGCAACGCGAACGGCTATAACCGCGACGAGGAAAACGCGACCATGTGCGGGTCTTTGGGCTACGCCAAGGTCGACGCGCAGTACGCGGACAAGGTCGTGATTTTAACCGATCACGTCGTGCCGTATCCGAACACGCCGTTCGGCATTCCGGCGATCCAGGTCGATTACATCGTGCCGGTGGAGAACATCGGCGATCCGGCGGGCATCATGAGCGGCGCGACGCGCTACACCAAGAACCCGAAGGAACTGCTGATCGCAAAGACCGCCGCGCAGGTGATCGAGCACTCGGGCTGCTTCTACGACGGCTTCTCCATGCAGATGGGCAGCGGCGGCGCGTCGCTTGCGACCGCGCGGTTTTTGCGCGAAAAGATGGAGCAGGACAACATCCACGCGCACTTCGCGCTCGGCGGCATCACGGGGCAGATCGTCGAAATGCACGAGGCGGGACTCATCGATAAGATCCTCGACGTGCAGTCGTTCGATCTCGTCGCGGCAAACTCCTTAAAGAACAACCGCTTCCATACGCAGATCGACGGCCGCTTCTACGCAGGCTATGACAACGGCGGCGCGGCGGTCAACGCGCTTGACTTCGTCGTGCTCTCCGCGCTGGAGATCGACACGGACTTCAACGTCAACGTGCTCACCGGCTCGGACGGCGTGATCCGCGGCGCGATCGGCGGACATCCGGACACCGCGGCGGGCGCAAAGATGTCGGTCGTGGTGGCGCCTTTGACCCGCGGCAGGATCCCGACCATCGTGAAGAAGGTCAACACCGTCGTCACGCCGGGCGCGGTCGTCGACGTCGTCGTCACCGAGCAGGGCATCGCGGTCAATCCGAGACGGCAGGATCTCATCGACAGACTCACCGCCGAGGGCTTCAAGCTCAACACGATCGAGGAACTGCGCGAAAAGGCGGAAAAGACCGTCGGCGCGCCCGAACCGATCAAATACCTCGACCGCATCGTCGGCGTGGTGCTGTATCGCGACAATACCGTCATCGACGTGATTCGTCAGATCGACGAAACGTAACGATAAAGGGGCAAAACAGCCGGTTCCGAACGGGACCGGCTGTTTTTCTTTTATAAAGGCTTCTTCGCGGGTATGCCCGGCTTTCGCGGATAGGTCTTCGGTGTCGGTGCGTTTTTGGTACAGATCACCAGCGTGCGCGCGCCGTAATCGGACGGCACCGAAACCGCCTCGGCAGTGCAGTGCAGAAGATGCAGGGCGGACTTTGCCATCGGCAGCTCGTCGGCGACGTCGCCCTTATAGCAGTACGCCTTTCCGCCGACCCGAAGGAGCGGCACGGTCAGCTCTAAAAGCACCGGCAAAGCCGCCACCGCGCGCGACACCGTCGCGTCGAACGCGCCGCGCCGGAGCGGATTCTGCCCGAAGTCCTCCGCGCGGGCGTGCACACAGGTCGCCCGAAGATCCAGCGTTTTCAGCACTTCCTCAAGGAACACAAGCCGCTTGTTCAGCGAATCGACAAGCGTCAGATCAAGCGTCGGGTTCATGATCAGCAGCGGGATCGCGGGAAAGCCCGCGCCCGTGCCGACGTCCGCGACCTTCGCGCCGTCCTTCAGATACGGAAGCGCCGCAAGCGAATCGACAAAATGCTTCTTTGCGACCTCCTCTTTTTCGGTGATCGCGGTCAGATTCATCCGCGTGTTCCAGTCGATCAGAAGATCATAGTATGCGACAAATTTGTCGCATTGTTCTTCGGTGAGATTCGGGATGAGGGAAAACAGTCGTTCACGCATGGGGGACACCTCGTTTCAAATAGACCAGCAAAACGCCGACGTCGGCGGGGGACACGCCGGAGATGCGCGACGCCTGCCCGAGCGAACGCGGGCGCACGGCGTTGAGCTTCTGCCGCGCTTCGAGGCGCAGTCCGTCGAGCTTTGCGTAGTCGAGATCATCCGGCAGCGGCAGGTCCTCCATCGCGCGAAAGCGCCGTACCTGCTCGGTCTGTTTTTCGATATAGCCGTCGTAGTGCGCGGTGACCTCGACCTGTTCCTCGACGTCTTTTTCGAGCGGTTCGAGCGCGTCGAACAGGCGGAGAAGATCGGCGTAGCGCACGTTCGGACGTTTCAGAAGGTCGAAGAGCTTCGCGCCGGTCTTCGGCACGGTTTCCCCGACGGATTCGAGATACGCGCACAGCGCGTCGGTCGGCGGCACGTGCGCGCCGAGCGTTTCAAGCGCGCGCTGTACGCCCTCTTTTTTTCGGACGAGCGCGGCATAGCGCGCGTCGGAGATCAGACCGAGGCGCCGCGCGCGTTCGGTGAGCCTGAGATCGGCGTTGTCCTGACGTAAAAGCAATCGGTATTCGCAGCGGCTGGTCATCATGCGGTACGGTTCGGGTGTGCCCTTGGTGGCAAGGTCGTCGACGAGCACGCCGAGGTACGCGTCGCTCCGCCCGAGAAAGAACGGTTCTTCGCCCTTACAGTACAGCGCGGCGTTCACGCCGGCGTAAAAGCCCTGCGCGGCGGCTTCTTCGTAGCCGCTACTGCCGTTCACCTGTCCTGCGGTGAACAACCCCGGCACAGTCTTGACCATCAAAGAGAGATCCAGTACGTTTGGCACAAGGCAGTCGTATTCGATCGCGTAGCCGAGCCGCATGATCTCGCAGTGCTCGAGACCCGGCATGGTATGCAGCATATCGACCTGCACGTCGCCGGGCAGCGAGGTAGACATACCCTGCACGTACATCTCCTCGGTGGAGCGGCCTTCGGGTTCGATAAAGATCTGATGCCGGTCGTGATCGGGGAAGCGCACGAGCTTGTCCTCGATCGACGGGCAGTAGCGCGTGCCGGTCGCGTGGATGCGCCCCGCGTACATCGGCGAGCGGTCGAGGTTCTTTAAGATGATCTCGTGCGTTCTTGCATTCGTATAGGTGAGATAACAGGGGTCCTGTTCGATATGCAGTTCGCGGTTTAAAAACGAGAACGCGGGCGTCGGCACGTCGCCGAGCTGGCGTTCCATGCGGTCGAGGTCTAAAGAGCCTTTGCGTACGCGCGCGGGCGTACCGGTCTTGAACCGCTGTAAAGGGATGCCGAGGGCGGAAAGCGCGTCGGACAGACCTTCGCTTCTCAGAAGACCCGCGGGACCGGACAGCTTCGACCATTCGCCGATGAGGATCCGGCTTTTTAAGTACACGCCGGCGCACACCACGACGGCGCGGCAGGCGTAGGAAAAGCCTTCGTCGGTTAAAACGCCGGACACGCGCCCGTGTTCGGTGCAGATCTTTACGACCTCGCCCTGCGAAAGCGTGAGATTCTCCTGCGTTTCCAACGCGCGCTTCATCCGCTCGTGGTAGCGGCGCTTGTCCATCTGCGCGCGCAAACTGTGCACGGCGGGACCCTTTGAGGTGTTGAGCATACGCATCTGGATCAGCGTATCGTCGGCGGCAAGTCCCATTTCGCCGCCCATCGCGTCGATCTCGCGCACGAGGTGTCCCTTGCCGGTGCCGCCGATCGCGGGGTTGCAGGGCATCATGCCGACGCTGTCGAGATTGAGCGTGAGTAGCAGCGTTTTCTGACCCATACGGGAACAGGCAAGCGCGGCTTCGATGCCCGCGTGCCCGGCGCCGATGACGATGATGTCGAACCGTTCCCGCTCCATATGCTGTCCTCCTTAGGATCGGGCTGTCGTAAAAGGGGCCAGATCGTTTGCGGCGAACGGATAAGACTGAAAAACTTGTCGGTGGAAAAGGCGAGAACCGCCTTTTCTTCTCATTTGTTTCGCCGCAAACTATCCGCGTTTTCGCTCGTCGCATACGTCAGTATAGCTCCTCGCGAAGAACGCGAATTCTGACACCCTTCCCAACAGCCTGCCGTTAAAAACTTTTTGACAGTTCAGTATACCATATTCGCCTGTTTTTACGCAACGGATAGTGGAAATTTCCGTTCGGTTCTGCTATACTGATAAAAACGGGAGGGTCCGATTATGGGTAAAATGAGACTTGTCAGAAACGCGTTCGGCACGACGGAAGGGTTCTGTCTTGTCAAGAGCGCGGCGGTGCGCACGGACGTCAAGGGGACGGAGTATCTCGATCTCGTGCTTGCGGACAGCGAGGGCGAGTGCGTGGCGAAGCTGTGGAACTATGCGCGGCTCACGCACGGCGAGTACGACCCGAACGACGTGGTCAAGGTGCGCGGCACGGTGCAGATCTGGAAGGACACCGAGCAGTTCAAGATCGACCGGATCCGTCACGCGACGGAAGAGGACAACGTGGACATGAGCGGCATCATCCCGACCGCGCCGTTCGATCCGCAGGCGATGTACGACGAGCTGTACGCGCTTGCCGGAGGCTTTCAAAACGAGGAGCTCAGGCGGATCGTTTCGTATCTTCTGCGCGAAAACCGCGAGCAGCTTCTGATCTATCCGGCGGGCGTGAAACTGCATCACGCGACGCGCGGAGGACTGTTGCATCACACCTGTTCGGTGGTGCATCTCTGTGAGAGGATCGCGGAGCTGTATCCGTTTCTCAACCGGGAGCTGCTGCTGTCGGGCGCGATCCTGCACGACATCGGAAAGCTAAAAGAGCTCGACGCGGACACGCTCGGCATTGCGGGCGCGTACACGACCGCGGGGCAGCTTCTGGGGCACATCAACGTCGGCATGACGATGATCGCCGCCGCCGCAGAGATCACGATGGTGTCGGAAAAGACGGCGATGCTTTTAGAACACATGATCCTTTCGCACCACGGCAAGCCGGAGTTCGGCAGCCCGAAGCTTCCGATGTTCCCGGAAGCGGAGGTGCTGTCCGTTTGCGACCTTCTTGACAGCAAGATGTATGAAATGGACGCGGCGCTTTCCGGCGTTTCGAAGGACGGATTTACCGAGCGGCTGTGGGCATTGGACAACCGGCAACTTTATAAGATCGACTGACCGCGGCCGTCGATAACGGCACCGCGTCGCCGCAAGCTTCACTTGGCTTGCGGCGACTTTTTTGTTGCACAAATCAATCGCCGCGGCGCTTTGTTCCGCTGCGGCTCCTTTCCGCAAGCAATCACGCTTGCGGCGGCTGCTCGGTTGCAAGCGCCCTCGCGACGCCTCCGCTGCGCTGTCAATCGCTTGCGGCGCGCGCCTTCGGCGCATTTGGTGCGCGGCTTCTGATACCGTTCCCGGCGACCTTACTTCCCGCAAACCATACGGTCTTTCGCGCCGAAATCCTCTTTTTTCGCAAAAGAAAAAAGAGGATTTTTCGGCTTTGCGTCGTATAGTAAGTACTTCTTACAGTAAGAGCTTCTTACAGTAAGAGCTTCTTACGAAGAACTTCTGAAGATAAGAAGTTCTGAATTAAGTACTTCTTACACTTCTGATCCGGGCTTTATTGCCCGGATCTTCGGTAAGTACGGATGAAAGTAAGAAGGACTTACGGTAAGAGCACACGCGAAATTGTGAACGCAAGTCGAGAGGCGTTTCACAATTCGCGTGCTATACTGACAGAGAAGGGTGAAGCGGGTTTTGGGGCATGACTTGCACTCGGGGACCAAAAGCGGTATGATAAAGGATATGACAGGCGGCAGGCGCCGCAGGGAAGGGAGAACGGAATGGCTGCAATCGGCTGGTACAACGGAGCAATGGGACCGCTCGACACGATGACCGTGCCGATGCTCGACCGCGCGGTGTATTTCGGCGACGGCTGCTATGAAGCGCTCAAGGCGGTCGGGCAAAAGCCGTTCGCGCTCGAAGCGCATCTGGACCGGTTCTGTAAAAGCCTGTCCGCGCTGGAGATTCCCGCGCCGCTAACGCGGGAGGCGCTGAAAGCCGCGCTGTTCGACTGCCTTATTGCGGCGGACGAGCCGCGATCGGTCCTGTACTGGCAGGCGTCGCGCGGCACGGCGCGAAGGACGCACGCGTTTCCCGAACATGCCGCGCCCAACCTGATGATCACGGTCACGCCGCTCGGCGCGCGTTCGGAGCATGCGCTTTCGCTTGTGACGGCGGAGGATATCCGCTACCGGATGTGCAGCGTCAAGACGCTGAACCTTTTGCCCAACGTGCTTTGCAACGAGCGCGCGAAGCGCGCGGGCGCGGACGGCGCGATCCTGGTGCGCGACGGGGTTGTGACCGAGGGCACGCATACGAACGTGCATATCATAAAAGACGGAACGCTTTACACGCATCCGGCGGACGAATGGATCCTTGCGGGCGTGACGCGCGGGATCGTGCTGAAGCTTTGCAAAGCGCTTTCCATTCCGGTACGGGAAACGCCGTTTTTGCGCGAAGCGCTGTTTACGGCGGACGAGGTGCTGATCACCTCGAGCATACTCGGGGTAAAGCGCGTGGAGCGCATCGACGGCGTCCCCGTCGGCGGACGCGCGCAGGAAGTGTTTTCGGCGATCTGCGCCGCGTATGAACAACGGTTTTCGGAGGAAACGAACGCATGAAGGAACGGCAAACGGAACAGCGGCGGCAAACGCGCGAGCATTCGCTCTGGTACGCGATCGTTACGGTCGCGCTGCCTCTGTTCGCGCTGCTGCTCGCGGCGGTGCTGATCGCGTTCTGCATTTCGAGCATTACGGTGCGTCCGGTTCTCACCATCGAGCTCGGCGACGAATCGCCCGACGCTTCGGCGTTTCTGAACCGGGAGGGGAGCGCGGCGTATGTGACCGCGCCCGAACCGTGCTATCAGACGGCGGGGAACCGGCTGTTGCGCATCGATGTGAACGGGCGCGTGCGTCCGGTCGTCTTGCGCGTGCGCGATACAATCGCGCCTTGGGCGGAGGGCACGGAAACGACGGTCTCCGTGCATGAATCGCCCGCGCCGGACAAGCTGATCAAAAACCTGAAGGATAAAAGCATCGTCAAAGTGACGTTCGTTACCGCGCCGAACTACGGCACGGTGGGCGACTGGGACGCGATCGTCGGGCTCGAGGACATGAGCGGCAACCGCTCTGAGGTGCCGGTTACGGTGCATGTGCGGCGTTTGCGGGAGTCGGTCACGATCGAGGCGGGCGATCCCGCGCCGACGGCGGACGATTTTCTGCTGAGCGGCGTGCAGGGCACGATGCAGACCGAACTCACCGAACAAATGCTGCGTGAGCCGGGCAACTACCCGATCGCGTTTTTTGCCGACGGCGAGACGGCTGAAAGCCTTTTGATCGTCGAGGACACGGTTGCGCCGAAAGCGGACGCGAAAACGCGGATCGCGCACCCGGGCGATCCGGTTCTGCCGGAGGAGCTTATAGAGAACATCACCGACGCGACAACGGTGACCTGCGCGTTTTTGAACGCGCCCGATCCCGACTCGCGCGCGCTTCAGAGCATAGCGGTTAAGCTTTGCGATCTCGGCGGCAACGAGACGGTCGTTTCGTCGACACTGCTGTTTTCGGACGTGGCGCCGGTCACGCTGGAAGCGAGCGGCACGGCGCTGGAGCCGGAGGCGATCCTGCCGGAGGGAACGTATGAGACCGCGGCGTTTTCGGAGCCGTTCGTGCCGGACACGGTCGGCACGCACGCGGTGCCGATGCGCATCGACGGCGAGGACAACGTCGCCCTGATCGAGGTGAAAGACACGGTCGCGCCGGTTCTGACGCTCAAAAGCGAACAGTGGTATCTGAACGCAAAAACAGATCCGGAGCAGTTTGTGGACGTTTCGGACGCGACCGAAACGACGCTGTCGTTTTTGACCGAGCCGGACTGGACGAAGTCCGAGCAGGAGGTCGCCGTGCTCTGCGAGGACGGCGGAAAGAACCGCGCGTCGATCCGCTTTACGCTGACGCTTGCGCCCGATACCGACGCGCCGGTGCTGTACGGCGTAAAAGACCGCAACCGCTACGTCAATGAGCCGGTGGCGTATCTGTCCGAAGTGTCCGCCGTCGACGCGTGCGACGGCGAGGTGGAGGTCACGGTCGACGCCTCCGGGGTCGATCCGTCAAGGACGGGCAGCTACCCGGTGATCTATACGGCGACCGACCGTGCGGGCAATACGGTGTCGAAGCGCGTGACGTTCCGGTTTCTCAAGACGAACGTAAGCGAACAGCGCGCCCGGGAGGTCGCGGACCGGATCATCGGACGCATCTTCACCGACGACATGGACATCCACGCGAAGATTCGCGCGATCTACGACTACGTGTTTTCGCACGTGCATTATGTGAGCAAATCGAACAAGCAGGACTGGCGCGGCGAGGCGGTGCGCGGACTGACGCAGGGCAAGGGCGACTGCTTCACGTTCTATTCGGCGGCGCGGCTCTTATTGGAGCAGACCGACGCCGAGATATTGAGCGTCGAGCGGCTCGGCGGCGCGACGCGGCATTACTGGCTTCTGGTGAACGTGGGCAGCGGCTGGTATCACTTCGACGCCTGCAACGCGGGCAAGGGCAAAAACCGCTGCTTCATGTGGACGACCGCGCAGACGACCGCGGTTTCGAAGTCGTTCTGGCGGTTCGACGAATCGCTGTATCCGCCCGTCGCGACGGAGCCGTACGATCCGGAGGCATGAAATGAAAACGATCCTGCCGTATTTGGCAAAACAAGCACTCGAGCGGGGAAACGCGCCCGCGTTCTCGGACGAGCGTGAAACGCTGACCTTTTCGGACGCCGCGCGCGTGAGCGACGCGATCGGGTCCGCGCTTTTACAAAACGGCGCGAACCGGGAGCCGGTTCTGGTCTTTACGGCGCGGTGCGCCCGCGAGATCGCGGCGTTTTTCGGCGTGTGGAAAGCGGGCTGCTTCTACGTGCCGGTCGACGCCGAGATGGGTCATAGCCGCATTCGCTCGATCCTTGCGCGCGTGAATCCGCGCTTTGCAATCACCGACGAAGCGGCGCGCGCCATGCTTGCGTCCTATGGCTTTGCGGGCAAAGCGCTCGACCTTGACGCGCTGATCGGAGAACCGTCCGATCCCGATCTATTGAAACGCGCGGAAAAAGCGATTCTGGACGTGGACCCGGCGTATCTCGTGTTCACGAGCGGATCGACCGGCGCGCCGAAGGGCGTGGTCGGGTGTCATCGCGCCGTGCTCGATTACGCGGCGCAGATCACCGGCGTCTTGAAGCCGGGACCCGACGACGTGTTCGGCATGCAGGCGCCGCTGTACGTGGACGCGGGGTTCAAGGAGATCCTTTCCGCGCTTTTGTGCGGCTCGCAGGTCGTGCTCGTGCCCAAGCCCCTGTTTTCCACGCCCGTGCCGCTTGTGGAATTCTTAAACGCGCACCGCGTCACGATGCTTTGCTGGGTCGTACCGGCGCTGACGCTGATTTCGGCGCTGCACACCTTCGACGAGGTCACGCCGAAGTACCTTCGAACCGTCGCGTTCGGCAGCGAGGCGTTCCCGCCCAAGCAGCTGAAGATTTGGCAAACGCACGTGAAGGCGCGGTATCTCAACCTGTACGGACCCACCGAATGCACCGGCATGACGTGTTTTTACGAGGTCGACCGCGCGTTTTCGGACGACGAGCGCATCCCGATCGGACACGCGTTCGATAACGCGGAGGTCCTTCTGCTCGACGAGCACGACCAAAGCGCGGCGGAGGGCGAGATCTGCATTCGCGGCACGTCGGTCACGCACGGATACTACCGCGATCCCGAGCGCACCAAGGCCGTGTTCGTGCAAAACCCGCTAAACCCGGACTATCCCGAAACGATCTACCGCACCGGCGATCTCGGGCGGATCAACGCGCGCGGCGAACTCGAGTTTTTGGGCCGGCGCGATCAGCAGATCAAGCACATGGGACACCGCATCGAGCTCGGCGAGCTGGAAGCGGCGGCGCAGACGGTCGAAGGCGTTGCCGCCGCGTGCGCCGTGTTCGATCCCGAACGGAGCCTGCTTGCGCTCGTCTACACCGGAACGGCGGAGCGCGGCGAACTTTTGAACGCGCTCAAAGCGCGCGTACCCGAGTATCTGCTGCCGCGCGCGATGAAGCGCGTCGACGCGCTTCCGCTGACGTCCAACGGCAAGACCGACCGCGGCGCGGCGCTGAACCTGTTTCGATAGGAGGAACGATGGAACCGTTACTTGAAATCCTTAACGACCTGCATCCCGACACGGACTTCGCGCGTGAAACGCGTCTTTTGGACGACGGGATCCTGACCTCGTTCGACATCGTGATGCTGGTCACGCGCATCGAGGAGAACTACGGCGTACTGATCCCGGCAAAGGCGATCACGCCCGAGCACTTCAATTCCGCAAAAGCGCTGTACGCGCTGATTCAAACCTTGGAAGAACAGGACGACTGATGCAGTTTACCTCGTGGGCGTTTCTTCTGTTTCTGGCGGTACTTCTGCCCGTGTACTACCTCGTGCCGAAACGGATGCAATGGATCGTGCTGCTGCTGTTCGACGCGCTGTTTGTCTGCGCGGCGGGGACGTTGGGCGCGGTCTTGATGCTTGTGACGATCGGCACGGTCTACGGCGCGGCGCGGCTGCTTGACGCGCTGTTTGCGCAGCAGAAAACCCGGATCGCCGCGATGAAGCAAACGCACACGAAGGAGGAACGTAAGCGCGAGCGCCTGCGCTTCGAACGGAAGCGGCGGCTGGTGCTGATCGGATGTCTCGTTATAAACGTCGGCATTCTGTTCACGCTGAAGTACGGCGCGGCGATCGGAAGGCTTTCCGCAGCGCTGCTGCATACGCCCGCGTTCGGAAGCGATCTCATGCTCACCATGGGCATTTCGTTCTATACGTTTTCGACGATCGGATACCTTTTGGACGTGTACCGCGAAACGATCCCCGCCGAAAAGAACCCGTTTAAACTCGCGCTGTTCACGTCGTTCTTTCCGCTTCTGGTGCAGGGACCGATCTGCCGGTTTGCGGCGCTTCAAACCGATCTGTTCGTGCCGCACGCGTTCTCGGGCGAGCGCTTCTTAAAGGGAAGTCTGCGCGTCGCGTGGGGGTACTGGAAAAAACTGATCGTCGCGGACCGGCTGCTGGTCGCGGTCAAAGCGCTGTGCGCGCGTCCCGACGTATACCGCGGCGGGTTCGTACTTTTAGAGATGCTCCTGTACGCCGCGTGTCTGTACGCCGACTTCACCGGCGGCATCGACATCACGATCGGCATCGGCGAGTGGCTCGGGATCGGCATTCCCGAAAACTTCCGCCGTCCGTACTTCTCCAAGGGCATCGCCGAATACTGGCGGCGCTGGCACATCACGCTCGGCGAGTGGTTTAAGACCTACGTCTACTATCCGCTTTCGGTCGCAAAACCGATGCGCGCGCTGTCAACAACGCTTCGACCGCTCGGACCCGGCGTGTCGCGGCGCGTGCCGGTGTACCTTGCGACGATGCTCGTGTGGGCGCTGACCGGCGCGTGGCACGGCAGCAACCCGACGTTCCTCGTGTGGGGACTTTTAAACGGCGCGGTGATCCTGCTTTCCGAGGAGTGCAAGCCCCTGTACGCGCGGTTTCATAAGCGCTTCCCGCGGCTGACAAAGAGCGCGTTCTACCGCGGCTTTACGGTGATCCGCACGGTGCTGCTGCTCTCTTCGTTAAGGCTTTTAGACTGCTATTCGACGGTCGGGGACGCGTTTTCGGCGTTCGGCTCGCTGTTTACGACGTGGAACTGGAACCTCGTCCTGTCCGGCGGCATTCAATCGCTGGGGCTCAAGTGGACGGATTATCTGATCGCGGGCGCGGGCGTGGTTGTGATGTTCGCGGTGTCCCTGCTTCAGCGCAAGGGCCCGGTGCGCGAACGGATCCTGCGCCGCGGTCCCGTGATCGGCGTGTGCGCGATCCTGCTTCTGTGCGGCACGGTCCTCGTGTTCGGCCGCTACGGATTCGGCTTCGACGCCGGACAGTTTATCTACAACAGGTTCTGATATGAAACGAACGGTACGGACAATCATAGGAATCACGCTTGCGCTTGCCGTGTTTTTCGGCGCGCTGTTCGCGCTCTCAAAGCTGCTTGCGCCCAAGTACGTCGAAACATCGGTTGAGGGGCGGCTGACTTCCGAATACTACGACGAGCAAACGCCGCACGACGTGCTCTTTTTGGGCGACTGCGAGGTGTTTTCAAACTTCTCGCCGGTCACGCTGTATCAGGAGTATGGCATCACGTCCTGCATCCGCGGCAGCGCGCAGCAGCTCGTGTGGCAGTCGTACTACCTTTTGGAGGACGCGCTGAAGACCGAAACGCCGAAGGTCGTCGCGTACAACGTGCTGGCGTTAAAGTACGGTGAGCCGCAGTCGGAAGCGTACAACCGCATGACCCTTGACGGCATGCGCTGGGGAAAGGCGAAGATCGGCGCGATCAAAGCGAGCATGACCGACGGCGAGGACTTTTTGAGCTACGTCTTTCCGCTGTTGCGCTTTCACGAGCGGTGGACGGAGCTGAAAGCGGAGGATTTTCGCTACTGGTTCCGGGATGCCGGACCGGTCTCCTATAAAGGGTATCTGATGCGCACCGAAGTGCGTCCCGCGACCGAAACGCCGATCCCAAAACCGCTAGAGGATCCGCACCTGCCAAAAACGAGCATGGCGTGGCTTGAGAAACTCGCAGCGCTGTGCGAAGAACGCGGGATCGCGCTGGTGCTTGTGAAGTCGCCGTCGATCGAGCCGTACTGGTATGCGGAGTGGGACGAAACCGTGCGCGCGTTTGCCGACGCGCACGGGCTGCGCTATGAAAACATGATCAGGAACAACGCCGCGGGCATCGACATGCAGACCGACACCTGCGACATGGGACAGCACTTAAACGTGTACGGCGCGGAAAAGCTTTCGCGCTGGTTCGGCAAAGAATTACAGGACGCGTACGATCTACGGGATCATCGCGGCGAGGCGGCGTTCGACGCCGATTACGGCGCGCTTTTGGAACGCTACGAAGCGGAAAAACAGGAGGGAAACTGATATGAAACGAACGGTGAAAGCGCTCGCGCTTTCGATGCTTTTGCTGATGCTCGGCTGCGCCGCGTCCGACGCGGTGTTTGTCGATCCGAACGCGGTACAGGGCGGCGGCTACGGAGAGCTGTACTTTGAAGCGAACGGCATGCGGTTCGGAATCTTCGACGAGGCGGAACCGGTGCTTTCGGCGCTTCCCGCGCCGCGCTCGACGTTTACCGGCGAGACCTGCGCGTTCGACTCGCGCGACGAGTATTACCGCTTTTCCGGCTTTGAACTGATGACCAACGAGATCGACGGCGTCGCGCGCATCACGGCGATCACGCTTGCGGACGACACCGTGAAAACTCCGCAGGGCCTGTATATCGGCATGCCCGAACCGGACGCGAAAGAAGCGTTCCCTGCGCTTTCGGAACACGACTGGCAGCTTACGGACGGCACCGCACAGCTTTCGGTCGTGATCCGCGACGGGGCAGTGGCGTCAATCATCTATACGCCGTCGAACACGAAGGATTGAAAATCTGTCAAATGCGGCGACATGCGCGGCGAATTTGAAACGGAGACAGGCTGCCGAGAATGGTATCAGAAGCCGCGTTTTCGCCCGGAGCTATACTAACGTATGCGAACGGGTGAAAACGTCGGCTAATTTTGCGGCGAACGAATAAGAGAAAGGGCGAAAGCCCTTTTTTCATGCAGATCATCTTTGTCTTCTCCTCGCCGCAAAATGGTCCTGCCGTTATCGACAGCCGCGCTAAACCACCAAGTCGCCTTCGGCGCTGTTGAGGACCTCGAACAGTTCCTCTTCGGCGCCGTTTTCGGCATTGATGTAGACGATGAAAAACGTCTCGTCCAGCCGGCACTTGCACTCGTAGCAGAGCACTTCGCGCGTGTTGCACTTCGGGATCAGGGCAAGCGACACCTGCTCGACGGTCAGCGCGTCCGATATGCGGTCGATCGCGTCCTGTTCGGAGAGCACCGGTGCGGGCACGTGCCGCGCGCGGTGGTGGAAGCGGTAGTTCTGCGTGTCGAGCCCGATGACCGCCTCCGTTTCGCGGTCGACGTACACCTTGACAAGATCGGCGTAGAGGATCACGCCGTTCTGCACGGCGGCGTAGTTGATGACCGTCGTGCCCGCGTAATACTGCGCGTAGGACGGCGACATCGAGGGAAACCCGTGCGCGTCCAGATACGCGCTTGCGGCCCTGTGCATGCGCTCGCTTTCCTCGTCGCTGGGCGGATCGTTTTTGCCGCCGGTCGGCATGCCCATGAAATACAGCAGCTCGCCGCCCTGTTCGGTAATCGAAACGTACAGCTCGCCGGCTTCGTCGGCGGCGGAGAAATCGTACGTGACGATCGTGCCCTCCGTGCGTCCGTCGAACGCGAGCGCGCGATCGGGGAACCACTCCTGCGCAATCTTTGTCGCCTCCGCTTCGTCGACGGTTTTGTCGGGAAGCCCCAAGGGCTCCGCCTGTTCGCTGCTTTCGGAGAACGGTCCGTCGTAGAGCAGCGAGGGATAGTCCGGAATGCTCTCCTTTTCGGTCTCGCCGTCGCCGTAGAACGAACCGTCCGCGCGCGGGAAATTGCCCTCCTGCACGTCGCCGTCGTAGGTCGCCGACAGCTCGGCGCAGCAGCCGCGAAGATCCGAAAGCGCGGTGCGCTGCTGTTCGGTGAGCATCTGTCCGTTCAGCACGCGATCCATGAGCGTATCGGCATAATCACCCGCGCGGGTCAGAAACCGCATCAGCCCCTCGTCGTCGGCGTACGCCCCGGGCAGCAGCGACAGCGCGCGCACCGCGCCCGCACTTAGGCGCTTTACGTCCGAAAAGGTCTTGCTTAGACGCGCGGGCGTCGACGCGGCTTCGAGCTTAGAAAGCGCGATCTCGAGGTCTTTCAAATCGTTTGCGAGCGCGTGACAGGCGTTTTCGGTCTGCGCGTCGAGCGCGCGTTTTTGTTCCGCAAGCTCGGTGCGCTGCCTAAGGTACGAAACGGACAGCACCGCAAACCCGACAAGAAGGATCGCGGGCAGTCCGAACAGCCAGATTTTCTTGGAGAATCGAATCATTTGCAGAATACGTGTTCGCCGATCCGAAGTACGATGGGTTTAGAGCGGATCCAGGCGTTGGTCGTTTTTTTCGGATTGTAGTAGAAGAGACATCCGCCGGTCGGGTCCCAGCCGTTCATGGCGTCCTTGGCGGCTTTTAAGGCGGTGTCGTTCGGTTTTAGATTGATCTGTCCGTCGTCCACGGCGGAGAACGCGCCGCGCTGATAGATCACGCCCGCGATCGAGTTCGGAAACGCGCTGCTTCTGACGCGGTTTAGAATGACCGCGCCGACGGCGACCTGTCCCTTGTACGGCTCGCCGCGCGATTCGCCGTAGATGCACTGCGCGAGCAGGTAGGTATCTCCGGTCGCGGTCGACGGGGAACGGCTCTTTGCGCCGGACAGGTTCAGTCCGAGCGCCGCGGCGGTCTTTTCACCGACCACGCCGTCGACCGAAAGTCCGTTCTTCTGCTGAAAATACCGTACCGCCTTCTCGGTCGCAGGCCCGTAAATGCCGTCGATCGCGCCGGTGTAGTATCCCCACTGCTTTAAGCGCTTCTGGATCGCGGTGACCTCGTCGCCCGACGAGCCGCGCCTGAGCGCCGCCTGCGCGGACAGGACCGGCAGGATCGAAAAGAGAATCACCGCGGCAAGCAGGATGATCCGCGCGCGGCGCAAACCCGTTTTTCGCATACGCCCTCCTTATTCGGACGCAAACAGCGCCCGGAGCCATTCCCAGACGACGCTCTGAAGCTCCGCGTGTTCGAGATCGACCGGCTCGCCCGTTTCGCTTACGATGCACAGCGGCGGAAACAGCACGCACCACCAGTTGTGACCTTCCGCCGTGCCGAGCCGCACGCACAGCGCGTCGTACGCGCCCGCGGGGAAGCGCGTGCCGTCATACACGCGCTCGGGGAACGTCTCCGTGCCGAGCGAGAGCTGTACGCCGTAAGAGAACCCGTGTTCTTTCAGCACCGCTTCCGCCGCGGACTGGATCTCCTTTCCGTGCGCGAGCAAAAACGCGCGCGCGTCCTCGTAGCTTTCGGCGCGGGAAAAGAGCGGCAGGATCGCGTCGCGCACGGCAAGCTTGACCGTCTGATCGGCCTCGCTGTCGCTGTTTGCGATCACGTGCAGACGCAGGATCCCGTCGGCGGACGCGACCGTCTCCACCGCGGGCGCGGCAGCCTTTGAAACGGTCAGCACGCACAAAAGACACAGGAAGAGTCCGAGAATCATTCGTTTTCGCATGTTGTTCACCTCGCGTGAAGTATTTCCCGAAGCAGATGAATTGATACCTGTTGACTTTTTGGAGTTTGTCCGATACCATAAAACCGTGGAATCGCTGAAATCGCTGATCGAAGCCGCGGTAAAAGGCTTCGTACAATCGCATACGGGCGTTTTGATCACATGCAAGCCGTCGAAAAAAGCGCATCTTGCGACCAACGCGTTCATTCGCGCGGACGCGGAATCGATCGCCGAAACGCTTCACGGAGACCGAGAGCGGTGTACGCTTTTTTGCGTGCCGCTGCTCGATTCGGTGACGGAGGAGAACGGCTGGCTGCTGTTTACGTTTACGGTCGCCGCGCTCGATGCGTACGCAAAGACGCTTCCGACGGCCCCCGCGCCGGACGAATCGGTTTTTCTGCGGCGTATGCAGATCTGGTCGCGGCACGAAGATGCGGACACGCCGGACGAAAAAGCGCTCTTGCAGGGCGTGTTCGAAGTGCTTTTCGGCGCGCCGAACGCGGAAGAAACCCTGCTGACGGCGCCGCGAAGTCTGGACGGAAACGCGCGGGTTCAGCTCGAACAACGCCTCAGCAGAATCGCAACGATCATTCTATGGGAACGGAGGATTTCATCATGAACTGGACCTGGCTCGGACACTCGACCTTCCTGCTCCAAAACGAAGCGGGAAACCGGCTTTTGACCGATCCCGTCGATGAAAAAAGCGGCTACGCGTTCGCGCCCGTACAGGCCGACGTTGTGACCGTATCGCACGAGCATCACGACCATACCGCGCTGGAGCGCGTCCTGGGCGATCCCGTCGTGAAGCGCACCTGCACGAAGGAAACGCTTGCGGGGTTTACCATCAAGGGGTATTTTTCCTATCATGACGAAGCGAGAGGACATCTGCGCGGCACGAACACGATCTTTTCGATCGAAGCGGACGGACAGCGGTTCGTGCACTGCGGCGATCTCGGACACGTACCCGACGACGATACCGTCGCGGCGTTATATGGCTGTGACGTGCTGTTTGTGCCGGTCGGCGGCGTGTACACGATCGACGGAAAAACCGCGTGGGCGCTTACAAAGCGCATTGCGCCCAAAACCGTTGTGCCGATGCACTTTCAAACGCCGGTTTTGACCTTTGCGCTCGATCCGGTCGACGTGTTTCTGAACGCCGCGAAGGCCGATCCCGCGCCGATCACGATTGAGATACCGTCGCTGTAGACTGTCGATAACGGCACCAGATCGTTTGCGGCGATAAAAAAGAAAAAACCTTGCATGAGAAAAGGGCTTCACGCCCTTTTTCTTTATTTGTTCGCCGCAAACGAGCCGACGTTTTCGGTCGTTCGCATACCTTAGTATAGCTCCGACCGAAGAACGCGGCTTCTGATACCATTCTCACCAGTCTGTTTTCGCGTTGTTTTTGTTGTACAATGTCGAAAAACGTGATATGATAAGCAGCATGAAAAAACTTGTCATGCTGCTGCTATGCGTTCTGCTTGCGGGCTGCACCGCGCTGCTGCCGCCAAACGACCCGAATGCGGAAAACGTCCTGTTTGAAACGCCGTCGCCCGAGCCGACCGGGGAACCGACGCCCGACCCGACCGAAGAACCGACGCCTGCGCCGACCCCGACGCCCACGCCGGAACCGACCCCGACGCCGACCGAAGAACCGACCGCAACGCCGGAGCCGACGCCGGATCCGAACCGGCCGATGGTCGCGCTGACGTTTGACGACGGACCGAACCGCACGTACACGCCCGAGGTGCTCGACCTCCTGGAGGAATACGGCGTGAAGGGCACGTTTTTTGTGGTCGGTTCGAACCTCAGCGAAGCGACAAAGCCGCTGCTGCAAAGGATGGTCGATCTCGGCTGCGAGATCGGCATGCACGGCACCAAGCACGAGAACATGACGAAGGTCTCCTACGCGACCAACGTGAAGCGGTTCAAAGAGATGCGCGAGAGAATCTCCGCGCAGATCGAGGGCGGCTACGACACGCATCTGTTGCGTCCGCCGTACGGCTCGGTGAACAAGTCGGTCAAAAAGGCGTGCAAGGAGGCGGAGGTCGCGTGCATCCGCTGGTCGGTCGACACGCGCGACTGGAGCAATAAAAACGCAAAGACGATCGTTAAGATCGTCAAAAACGACACGACAAACGGGTCGATCATCCTGTTCCACGACCGCTTGAAATCGACGGTCGCGGCATTGAAGGACGTGATCCCGTGGCTCATCGAACAGGGCTACGATCTTGTGACCGTGACCGAGCTTCTGGAAAGCGGCGGGGAGCCGATCGAGTACGGCAGGGATTACCGCTGCAAGAAGATCCCGTAAGCAGGGATAGGCTGCCAAGAATGGTATCAGAAGCCGCGTTCTTCGGCTCAAGCTATACTGACGTATGCGTAGAGCCGAAAACGTCGGTTCGTTTGCGGCGAACACATAAAGAGAAAGGGCGCAATGCCCTTTCCTCATGCAAGGTTTTTTCTTTTTTATCGCCGCAAACGGTCTGGTGCCGTTATTGACAGCCTTTTCAATACCTTGTTTCGGGCCGGTAATGCTCGAAGATCCGGCAGTCGTAGCGCTTCTCAAGCCACGCGTGGTCGGAATCCGGCCGCTCGGTCCAGTACACGGTCATCGCGCCGAACGCGTGTCCCAAAAACCAGCACAGCGGGCGATGACCGCGCCCGAACGCGATAAACTGCGGGCGCGTGAGAAAATTGAAGCACAGCGTGTGCATCAGAAACGCCTGCCAAAGCGTCGCGCCGCTTTTGCGCCAGTTTGAAAACGATTCGGTAAGCTGCCCGCGCAGAATGTCCGGCGCGTTCTTCTTGAACCAGCGCACGATGTGCGGGTCGAAGCTCTCCACGCAGTACGGACCTTTGAGCGTTCGCAGGATCGCAAGCGTTTTTTCGCAGAGCTCCGGATAGTTTTTCGTCGATTTGAGTTCCACGATCGTAGGGGACACACCGTCGAGCACCGCCATGACGTCGGTAAAGAGCGGAACGCGGTGTTCGGTGCCTTTTAAGGGCATCGCCTGCAGTTCCGAAAGCGTGAAGCTGTCCACGCGTCCTTTCCGATCCGTCATGCGGTCCACGGTGTCGTCGTGAAAGACGACGACCTGCCCGTCTTTACTTAGCTGCACGTCGAGCTCGACGCCGTAGCCGGCGTTCGCCGCGCGCGAAAACGCCTCGAGCGAGTTTTCCGGCACCGACTGGTCCTTTTCGTACAGTCCGCGGTGCGCCGCCATCAGACCCGAAAACGGCGCGCGCTGTTCCTTCCCCGCGCGGCGCGGAAAAACAGCAAATCCGTACAGCAACCCCAAAAAGAGCACCAAACCGCCCGCGATCACCCAAATCATTCCTGTTCCCCTCCATAATATAGGAAAATAACCTATTGAGATTATAACGCAACTCGGCTATAATGAAAAGAGAAAATTCGACGTCCGGTCGATCAGGGGGCAGGTATGAAGCTGAATTACAAACGCACCATCCTTGTCGGGTTCGCTTTCTTTCTCATTTGCGCCTTCTGGCAGGCGTACGACACCATCATTCCCAAGATTCTGACCGATAAGTTCGGCATGACGCAGACGCTGTCGGGCATCATCATGGCGCTCGACAACATCCTCGCGCTCTTCCTGCTGCCGTTCTTCGGCGGACTTTCCGACAAATGCAAACATAAAATGGGTCGCCGCACCCCGTACATCCTGGTCGGCACGATCATCGCGGTCGTGGCGTTCTTCGCGCTCGCCGCGGTCGACTACGCGCAGCTCAACAAGAACATCGGCCGCGTGACCGAGATCAACACGCTGTCGCTCGAAGAGGTCTACGACACCGTCGGCGGGCAGACGCTTTCGACCAAAGACGGCGAGACCTACACGCTCAAAGAGAAATACACCAAAGAAGAGTTCGTCAAAATCCCGGCGAAGACCGTCCGCACCGACGAGCGCGGCAAGGTCCTGCATCTCGAGAACGGCGAGCGTTCCTACGCCGACAACGAGGAATACCTGACCTACGTCGTGCCGGCGCGGCAGGCGGCGAACCCGCAGGCGGTGCAGGCGATGCGCGAAATCTACGAGCATCAGGGCGACAATCCGAGCGAGAGTTGGTTTGCGAAGAACATCCTGCGCGGCGGACGCGATCCGCAGACGCCCGACGGCGTGCGCTTCAAGCTCTCCGAGCTGTATCCGACCGAGGACGCGTTCCTCAAAGAGTTCGCGCAGATCAACATTCTGGACGAAAAGGGCGATCTGAAGTTCAAGACGAATCCGGACTACACCGACTACGTCGTGCCGGCGCGTCAGGCGTACGTGTGGAACACCACGATCGCCAGCCCGCTGATCCTGATCCTGTTCATCGCGGTGCTTCTGATCGTTCTGATCGGCATGGCGGTGTTCCGTTCGCCGGCGGTCGCGCTGATGCCGGACGTCACGATCAAACCGCTTCGCTCCAAGGCGAACGCGATCATCAACCTCATGGGCAGCGCGGGCGGCGTGTGCGCGCTGGTGCTCGGCATGGGATTCTTGTTCAACACGAGCGCGATCTCCAACACGTTCATGAGCTACTTCGGCTTCTTCGGCGCGATCATCGCGGTCATGCTCGTCGCGCTTCTGATCTTCATGCTCACGGTCAAGGAACCGCAGTGGGCGGCGGACATGCAGAAGGAGAGCGTGGAGCTCGGCATCGAGGAGGTCGACGACAACGAGCAGCTTTCCGGCACGAAGCATCTTTCGAAGGGTGAAAAGCTCTCGCTCGTTCTGATCCTCGCGTCGGTCGTGCTCTGGTACATGGGTTATAACGCGGTCACGTCGAAGTACTCGGTCTACGCCGGCCGCGTGCTCGACAAGGATTACAACCTCACGCTGATCATCGCGCAGGCGGCGGCGATCATCTCGTACCTGCCGATCGGCTTCCTTTCCAGCAAGATCGGCAGACGCAAGGCGATCCTGATCGGCGTCGTCATCCTGGCGGTCACGTTCCTGGTCGCGGGATTTTTGCGCGCGGACAGTCCCGTCATGCTGATGAACCTGATGTTCGCGCTCGCGGGCATCGGCTGGGCGACGATCAACGTCAACAGCTTCCCGATGGTCGTGGAGCTTAGTAAGGGCAGCGAGGTCGGCCGCTACACCGGCTACTACTATGCCGCGAGCATGGCGGCGCAGGCGGTCACGCCGTTCCTTTCCGGACTCTTTATGGACGCGCTCGGGTTCACGTCGCTGTTCCCGTACGCGACGGTGTGCGTCGCGCTCGCGTTTATCACGATGTTCTTCGTGCGGCACGGCGACGCAAAGCCGATCCGAAAGAAAGGCCTCGAGGGGCTGGACGTCGACGATTGAAAAAAGGCAGCGAGAGCTGCCTTTTTCATATATGAAACCGTATAGAAAAACGCCGGTCATTCGGCAAGTATTGTAAGAAAGGCGGAATAAAACATGGATCCAGTATTGCTTTCCGGCAACGAAGCAATCGCGCGGGGCGCGTATGAAGCGGGCGTCAAGGTCTGCTCGGCGTATCCCGGAACCCCCAGCACGGAGATTTTCGAGAATCTTCCGAAGTACAAGGACAGTCTGTACTGCGAGTGGGCGCCCAACGAGAAGGTGGCGGTCGAGGTCGCGTACGGCGCGTCGATCGCCGGTGTGCGTTCGCTTTCGGCAATGAAGCACGTGGGCGTGAACGTAGCGGCGGACCCGCTGTTCACGGCGGCGTACAACGGCGTGTGCGGCGGATTCGTCATCGTTTCGGCGGACGATCCTTCGATGCACTCCTCGCAGAACGAACAGGACAACCGTCACTACGCCCGCGCGGCGAAGATCGGCATGGTCGAACCCTCCGATTCGCAGGAATGCCTTGATTTTCTGAAGGAGGCGTACGAGATCTCCGAGAAGTTCGACATGCCGGTGCTCTATCGCATCACCACGCGCGTCGCGCATTCGAAGAGCCTTGTCACGTTCGGTACGCGCGAAGAGCGCGAGGTTCCCGCGTACAAGCGCAATATGAAGTATGTTTCCTCTCCCGCAAACGCGTACGTAAACCACGCGAAGGTCGAAAAGAACCTCAAGGCGCTCGAGGAATACGCGAATACCTCGAAGCTCAACAAAGAGGAGATCAACGGAAAGGAGATCGGCGTCATCACCGCGTCGATCGCGTACCAGTACGCCAAGGACGCGTTCCCGGAGGGCACGTCATTCTTAAAGCTGGGTCTTACCAATCCGCTGCCGATGGAGCTGATCAAATCCTTTGCGAAAAAGGTCAAAAAGCTGTACGTCGTCGAGGAGCTCGATCCGTTCATGGAGGAGCAGATCAAGGCGGCGGGCATCGAGTGCGTCGGCAAGGAGCTGATCGGAAACCTGTATGAGCTCAATCCTCAGCTTCTGAAAGAGCGTCTGTTCGGCATCAAGCCGGAGACGGTCGACGTCGGCGTCAAGCCCGTGTCCCGTCCGCCGGCGCTTTGCCCGGGCTGCCCGCACCGCGGATTCTTCTACACGGTCGGCAAGCATAAGAACTACGTCGTCGCAGGCGACATCGGCTGCTACACGCTCGGCTTTGCACCGCCTCTGAACGCGCTCGATTCGGTCGTGTGCATGGGCGGCGGCTTCACGGTCGCGATGGGCATGGCGAAGGCGTTCGAAGCGTCGGGTCAGACCGATAAGAAGGTCTTCGGCGTGGTCGGCGATTCGACGTTCTTCCATTCCGGCATGACCGGCGCTGCCGAGATCATCTACAACAAGGGCAACGTCATCCCCGTCGTGCTCGACAACTCCATCACCGGCATGACCGGACATCAGGACAACCCGGGCAGCGGCTTCACGCTCGAAGGCGAGATCGCGGAAGCGCTGAAGATCGAGGATATCCTGCGCTCCTACGGCTACAAGAACGTGATCATCGTCGATCCGCAGGACCTCAAGGCGATGGAAGCGGCGGTCGAGGAAGCGGCGAACAGCGAAGTTCCCGCGGCGATCATCACGCGCCGTCCGTGCCTTTTAATCAAGCGCATCAAGCATGACATCGGCAAGTGCGAAGTCGACACGCAAAAGTGCATCGGCTGCAAGAAGTGCCTCTCCGTGGGCTGCCCCTCGGTCATGGTCGAGAACAAAAAAGCGAAGATCGACGCCGCCACCTGCGTTGGCTGCACGGTCTGCGCACAGGTCTGCCCGATGGGCGCGATCACCCGAAAGGAGAACTAAGCGATGGAAAACAAGAGTGCTTTATTGGTAGGCGTCGGCGGACAGGGCGCGATCCTCACCGCGAAGGTGCTGGTGACCGGTCTGATGCGTGCGGGTTATGACGTCAAGATGAGCGAAGTGCACGGCATGTCGCAGCGCGGCGGCAGCGTTTCGACGCAGGTGCATTGGGGGAAGAAAGTCAACTCTCCGGTCATCGGCGACGGCGCGGCGGACATCATCGTCGCGTTCGAGAAGATGGAAGCGGTGCGCTATGCAAATTACCTGAAGCCCGACGGCGTGGCGATCATCAACGACTTTGAGATGGCGTCAAGTACGATCGCGGCGGGGTACGTGCAGTATCCCGAAGGCTGCCTTGAAGCGATGCAGAAGCATTTCAAGGTGTATCCGTTGAACGCGGAGAAGATCGCGGAGTCTTTGGGCAACGTCAAGTGCGCGAACATCGTGCTGTTCGGCAGCATGGTGAAGGCGCTCGGCATGACCGACATCGACTGGGACGCGGTCATTTCAGACGTCGTTCCGCCGAAGTTCAAGGAACTGAATCTGAAGGCGTACCACGCCGGTTACGACGCGGTATAAGCCATGAGAGTACTGGTCATCAACCCGGGCGCCACGTCCACAAAGATCGCGGTGTTCG
>Ga0310697_10000550_pt1 | contig 49473 bp, 43 predicted proteins | sample 172DNAGHGlowgp2_FD_203883 | JGI IMG/M metagenome (GOLD analysis project Ga0310697, IMG submission 203883) | Sheep rumen microbial communities from Palmerston North, Manawatu-Wanganui, New Zealand - 1728 DNA GHGlow gp2 (v2) (version 2) | ecosystem: Host-associated > Mammals > Digestive system >...
GAGCCTGTACCTTATAATCAGAGAGGTCGTTCAATTGGCCGATCTTCTGTCCAGGACTGATGCTCTGTCCCAGTTCCACATCGAGCAAACCTAACTCGCCGTCAATGGCTGAGCGTACTTCGAGTTTATCCTTACGTTGCCGAACCAACACCACATTGCGACGCATGTTTTGGAGGTTATCCTCCATCTGATCCATCTGAACGGTGCGATAGATGGAGTCCTGTTTCAGACGCTTCGATACCAAAGAACGCTTCTTGGCAGAGAGTTGATAGTCCTCCTGCGACTGCAAGTAATCCTCCTTACTAATTAATTTCTCTCCGTAGAGTCGTTTGTTCTGCTCGAAGGTACGTTGCTTACGATGGGTATCCATATCCAGTTGCGCCTGTTCTGTCTGGTTGTTCAGTCGGTCCTGCTGCATAGCCACCTGGGTGTTGCGTAGCAGGTTCTGCTTCTCAGCCAGTTCTGCTTCGGCATTCAGAATCTGAAGGTCGAGGTTCGAATTGCTCAGACGGACGATGACATCGCCTTTATGTACCATCGTTCCTTCCTCAACAACTTTTTCCATGACGATGCCGCCTTCTTCGGGCGAGATCTGTACCACCTGGATAGGCAGCACCTGCCCATTGGTGCGCACGTAGTCCTTGAACTCAGCCTGGCGCACATCGCTGATGGTGAGTTCGTCCTTGCTGACTCTCAGCGTTGAGGCATGGTTGCCAAAAATCAGCCAACCACCAATGGCTAACACCAAACACCCACCAGCTATATATGGCCAATGCTTCATCAGCCGCTGTTTCTTTGTCTTTTCTATTACTCTGTCCATATCGTTTCACCTTTATAATATCTAACTAATTGTTCCTTCACCATTGCCATCAACTGACATTGCAGCAAGGTGGCCTTCGAATTGAGCAACTGCGATGAGGTGGTGTGCAGGTCGATGGCTGTACTCAGTCCCTCTTCAAACTGGCGACGGGTCAACTGGTAGGCCAAACTGTCAGCCTCTACCTTCTTCTCCATCTGGGCAGTCTGTTTCAGATAGCCTTGCAGGTCCTGCCAGGCCTCCCGACTGAGTTTCTCCACCTCCAACTGCTTCTGTTCGTAAGCCTCCTGGGCTATCTTGTAGCCATTCTTTGCCTTTCGGATGCTGGTAAGCGTCTGCAAGTGATTGAAGAGCGGAATGCTCAGTGTGGCTCCTATATACTCGCCCATATTGTTCTTGAACTGACTGCTGAATGTGACAGCCGACTCCGAATGAAGTGTCTTATAATAAGTGGTGCTCAGGCCCGCACTAAGAGAGAGTGTAGGTAGTAGAGAAGCACGGGCCTGTCGCCACTCATATTTGGATGCCTGTCGCTGATAATTTGCTACAAGCAGTTCGGAATTCTGTTCAGTCGAATTTGTGATATGGTTGTTGTGAATTGCAAATTCGCCAGAACGGATGAGAAGGCTGTCTCCTAACGGATAAGCCATTGCTTTTTTCAGTTCCAGCAGTGCAGAGGCGTAGAGGTTTTGCTGGCGAATCAGTTCATAGTCAGCCTCAGCCTTCTGCGACTCCACCTGTGCCACATCGGCAGCACTCTTGCGGCCTACCTCTTCCAATAGGCGTGTCTGCTTCAACAACAGTTCGGTTTCCTCTACCTTCTCCTGAGCCATCTGTACCAGTCCGTCATAAAATGCCACATTGGTATAGGCCAGCATCACGGCTAATGCCGTCTGGTCCTGCTGTTGTCTCAGGCTGGCCCGTCCCATCAGCACACTGGCCTTTGCGGCTTTCAGGGCGTGAATGCGGCTGAACCCGTCAAATACGGGTAGTGAGGCAGATAGGGAATAGCCATTATAGAAGGTACTGACATCAGTATAGGTGTTTGTCTCTGGGTCGATGGCTCGTCCGAAGTTATACTGTGCCCCTATGCCTGCATCCACGTCTGGCAGGAAACTGCCTATGGCTTTCGTCTTCTGAGCCTTGTAGTTGTCAAGTTCCAACTCAGCCCGTTTCACCTCGTGGTTATGCTCTACGGCATATTGCATACACTGCTGCATCGTCCACGTCTGCGCTGCGGAAGTGAAAAACGAAAAGTAAAAAGTGAAAAATATAAATACTGTTCGTCGCATATTCTTTTGTTTTTTGACGATGCAAAGGTAGGCTTTTCTCTTCTTACGTGCAAGCATTTTAGGTTGCCCAGATGCAGAACGTCTAAAATTTATACACTTCACCGTATGATTTCTTGACGGAAAATGATTACCTTTGCACCATGAATAATTACGGAACCATATTGATCGTTGATGACAATGCTGCCATACTGACGGCGATGCGCTATCTGCTCGATGCCACTTTCGAGCAGGTTCTTACCACAAGCACGCCAGATGATATCCTGAAACTGATGGCTCAGCAACCCGTCGATCTGGTAGTACTCGACATGAATTTCACCCTTGGCGTGAATACTGGCAATGAGGGACTCTTCTGGCTTCGCACCATCCGTAAGCAGCATCCGCAAACGCCTGTGGTGCTGCTCACTGCCTATGCCGATGTGAACCTGGCAGTAAAAGGACTGAAGAATGGTGCTGCCGACTTTATCACGAAGCCTTGGGACAATGACGAACTGGTACGCAAACTGAAGGATGTGCTCGATATGCAGAACGAGATCGTCAGTCTCGATGAGATGGAGAAAGAGCATATCCGTCGTACCATCGACCATTGTCACGGTAATCTTACGAAGGCAGCAGAACTGTTGGGTATTACACGGCAGACACTCTATAACAAGATGAAAAGGCTTTGAGAAGTGAAAAGTGAGAAGTGAAAAGTTTTATGAATGTGCTTTTATATATAATAATAGGTATGATGGCTGTGGTCGGCGGCTGTTGGTTTATTCGCCACCAGCGAAAGCTTCGATTGCGTGCCCATCTGATGCAGGAAGCCATCCGTAACAGGGACTTCACCTTTCGAATGCCAACAGACGGTATGTTCTTTGGGGAGCGAGCCATGCAGGATACTCTGAACCAACTGGGTGAGACCATCCGCCAGCAAGTGAATCAAAGCGAAGTGGAATCGTGGGAGCGCCTCACCCGTGTGCTGACCCATGAGATCATGAATGCCACTGCCCCCATCACCAGTATCAGCCAGTCGCTGCTCAATCGGACGGATGTGAAAGAGACACCACTCGAAGACGGTATCAGGGCCATCTATGAGACATCGCAGCACTTGAATAACTTCGTCGTGAACTACCGCAAGATGTCTGAACTTGAAAAGCCTGTATTAGGCGATGTCAATCTCAGTTCGATGATTGATGATGTGAGTAAGGCCTATCCTGAACTGATGTGGGAATTGAATGTTCCTACCGATCTGGTGGTTCGTGCCGATGCAGGAATGTTGCGACAGGTACTGATGAATCTGACGAAGAATGCCATTGAGGCTCATGCCCAGAAGATGGTAATGGAAGTGATTGATGACGATAAAGCAGATGACATCAGTCTCTATATAGGGAATAATGGACAACCCATCCCAGCCGAAAACCGCCAGTCGCTCTTTGTACCCTTCTTCACCACCAAGCGAGGCGGTAGCGGCATTGGTCTTTCACTGAGTCGCAGGATGATGATGTTGCAGGGAGGCATGCTTGAACTCGCAGAAAGGCCCCGTCAAGGGTGTCATACAGCCTTTATCTTGAAAATTATTCGTTGTTCATAGTGCAAAATCATAATTATTTTGTATCTTTGCGGCCAAATATAAATAGGTACGTACAGATATGATACAATCGATGACTGGCTACGGCAACGCCGTGGTGGCTTACAAGGACAAAAAGATTCATGTAGAGATCAAGTCGCTGAACTCCAAGCAACTCGACTTGCAGACCCGTATTGCTCCCCTCTATCGTGAGAAGGAGATGGAGGTGCGTCAGATGGTGGCAGAGGCTCTTATCCGTGGGAAGGTGGACATGAGTGTGTGGATAGAAAAGGAGACGGCAGTGGATGCGACTCCTGTGAATGCTGCTCTCGTGGAGAACTACTACCACCAGTTGAAGGACATCGCTGCAAAGGTTGGCATCCCTGAGCCGGAGGACTGGATCTACACCCTCACCCGTATGCCGGATGTGTTGACGAAGACAGATGTGGAAGTGCTCGATGACGAGGAATGGGTAGTGGTGAAGGCTGCTGTCAGTGAGGCTTTGACTAACCTTGTGAACTTCCGTAAACAGGAAGGTGCTGCCCTCCAGAAGAAGTTTACGGAGAAGATCGACAATATCGCCAGTCTGTTGGCTGCCATCGAACCCTACGAGAAGGGACGTGTGGAGAAGATAAAGGCCCGTATCGAAGGCGGTTTACAGCAGATTCCTGGGGTGGAGTACGACAAGAACCGTCTGGAACAGGAACTCATCTACTATATCGAGAAACTCGACATCAGTGAGGAGAAGCAGCGTTTGTCCAACCACCTGAAGTATTTCCGTGAGACGATGGAGGAGGCTGCCGGACAAGGCAAAAAACTCGGTTTCATTGCCCAGGAGATGGGACGTGAGATCAATACAACAGGTTCGAAGAGTAATCAGGCTGAGATGCAGAACATCGTGGTGAAGATGAAGGACGAACTGGAGCAGATCAAGGAACAAGTACTCAACGCACTTTGATATGAGAGGTAAGTTAATCATCATTTCGGCACCGAGTGGGACGGGGAAAAGTACGATTATCGGGTGGCTGATGAGAGAGCATCCGGAGTTGAACCTGGCTTTCTCCATTTCCTGTACATCGAGGGCACCAAGGGGAACGGAACAGAATGGCGTGGAGTATTTCTTCTTGACACCAGAGGAGTTCCGCCAGAGGATTGACAACGATGAATTTCTTGAATATGAAGAGGTCTACGAGGGTCGTTTCTATGGCACGTTGAAGGCACAGGTGGAACGACAGTTGGAGGCTGGTCAGAATGTGGTGTTTGACGTCGATGTGAAGGGTGGCGTGAATATCAAGAAGTATTATGGCGATGAGGCCCTGAGCATCTTCATCCAGCCACCATCGATTGCAGAGTTGCGTCGTCGTTTGGAAGGTAGGGGTACGGATGCCCCAGAGGTGATAGATCAGCGTATCGCCAGAGCAGAGTTCGAACTGACCTTCGCAGATAAGTTCGACAAGGTGGTTGTCAATGATGACCTCGCTGTAGCTGAGGCTGACACTTTGGAACTGGTCCAGGCCTTTCTATATGAATAATTGTCCATTATCCATTATGTTAAGGACGGGGATATTTGGGGGGTCGTTTAATCCCATACACAACGGACATATCTCGCTGGCCAGACAGTTGAAGGAGAAAGCGGGACTTGATGAGGTTTGGTTGATGGTATCGCCCCAGAATCCCTTGAAGCAGGCAGCAGACCTGCTCGATGATACCCTGCGAATGGAAATGGTCCGTCTGGCCCTCGATGGTGTGGAGGGTATCATCGCCTCCGACTATGAATTTCACCTGCCCAAACCCTCTTACACATGGAACACTTTACAGGCCCTGTCGAAGGATTATCCTGACAGAGAGTTCGTACTCCTGATGGGTGGCGACAACTGGGAGCATTTTGACAGGTGGTATCACTATGAGGACATCAAGCGTTGCTATGAGGTTGTCGTCTACACCAGAACCCCAGGCGATGCTGGCTATATCGACATCAGCAGTACGGATATTCGTCAGCGCATCAAGGCAGGCAAGGGTATCCGCAGGTTGGTGCCGAAAGCCGTAGCAGACTATATCAAGGAGAAAGGACTCTATAAAGACACAAAGTGAAAGGAAGGTTCAAGATAGATCCGCTGAAATGGATAGGTTGGCTGTTCAGTCCTATCCAACAGAACGGCGCATTCTTCGTATTTATGTTTGCGCTGGGATGGATCTGCACACAACTCGAAATCATGCCTTACTATCTCAGAAACAAGGGTGCCGAGCCTTACGAACTGTCTGTCCCAGAGTTGTTCCTCGATATCTATTTCCTCTGCGTCATTCTGATGCTCATTCCCAAGAAGATCCGTATCTGGGTAAAGGCACTGCTCTATGTTTTCTTCTATGGTGTGGCTTTGGTGGATATGTTCTGCTATGAACGTTTCGAGTCAACCCTCACACCAACGATGCTGATGCTGGCGATGGAGACAACAGGGCAGGAGTCAAGGGAATTCCTTTCCGGCTATCTTAGTTTGGAGACCATCAAGTCGGGTGTGGGTTGGATATTGTTGCTGATGATAGTACACATCCTTTGGACCTTCCTTCGATTATTCTTCTCCAGGATGCGCCAACGAATCATCCTGCCGAAGATGAATCCGCTATTCTTCAAAGTCTTCAAGGCGGTGTTGGGCTGTGTGGTAATATGGGCGTTGGATAGCAGCATCTCGCAGACGTGGGACAATAAGGTGGCTATGCAACGGCTCTTCTCCTATGACACCATCGGACAGGTGGAACATGAACAGACCAGAAAAGATCAGGCAAACCTTTACCTGCCTGTCTACCGTCTGGCTTTCGGCATTTACGCCAACCGTCTGGCGAGTCGGCAGATTGTGCAGTTGTTGGCTGCAAGCGATAAAATTCAGGTGGATAGTTGCAGTTTCCGTGTGCCGAACATCGTGTTGGTGATTGGTGAGAGTTATAACAAACACCACTCCCAACTCTATGGTTACGACAAACCTACCACCCCACGTCAGTTGGTGCTGCAGGAGGAAGGTAGTCTGGTAGCATTTACGGATGTCGTCTCCACATGGAATCTGACGAGTTTTGTCTTCAAGCATATGCTGTCGCTCTATGCTGTAGGGGACTCTGGCGAATGGTGCGACAAACCTCTTTTCCCAGAGATGTTCCGCAAGGCAGGCTATCATGTGACATTTATCACCAACCAGTTTCAGTCGAAAGCCAATGAGGCTGTCTATGATTTTAGTGGTGGCTTCTTCCTGAACGATCCAGAATTGAGTCAGCGGCAATTTGATACGCGCAATACTCGTCTGTATCCCTACGATGAGGGTATGCTGAAAGAATATGATAAGTTGGCGAAGGAGGACACAGACCATAACCTGATTATCCTGCATCTGATGGGCTCTCATTTGATGTATAAGTCTCGTTATCCACAGAAGACGCGTAAGTATCTGACTGCTAAGATGTACAACCGTCCGGAACTGACCAATAAGCAACGGATGATTTTGGCTGACTACGACAACTCCTTGCGTTATAACGATTCCATCGTAACGACGGTTACCCAACGGTTTATTGACAAGGATGCTGTTATCATCTATATGCCTGACCACGGAGAGGAGATGTTCGATGAGAAACCTTATACATATGGTCGCAATCACTCTGCAAACATCAACAAACGTTTGGCTCGCTATGAGATGGAGATTCCTTTCTGGATCTGGGGTTCGCCACGATATAGGGAGAACCACCCCTACGGTTGGCAGGCTATCCAAAATGCGAAAGATCGTCCGATGATGGTTGATGCCTTGCCTCATCTGTTACTATATCTTGCTGGTATCTCTACCCCATTGTATAGGGCTGATTTGAATATTATCAGTTCTGAGTATAACCAGAAGCGCCCTCGAATATTGAAAGGTGTTACCGACTATAATGAGTTGAAGAAATGAAAGAACTACTCACACGGAATGAATGTACGGCGATGCGGGGAGTTGCCATCCTCGCCATCATATTGCATAATTATACCCATTGGCTCAAGGGTATCGTCAGGGAGAACGAATACACTTGGCATCAGGAGAAATTCGACCAACTGTGGCAGGTGCTACTAAACCCTGATGCGCTATTGCCTCTACATCTGTTCTCGTTCTTCGGACATTATGGGGTACCCGTCTTTCTCTTTCTGAGTGGCTACGGTCTGGTGAAGAAGTACGAACAGGGTTCATTGCCCGAGGTGGGTGTTTGGCGTTTTGTGCGCTATAATTATCTGAAGTTGTTCCGTATCTTCATTGTGGGTTTCGTGGCCTTTGTCATGATTGACGCCATTACACCTAATATGCACAGATATCTGTGGACGGAGGTAGTGGGCATGTTGGGTATGTTTGCCAACTTCTTCGAGAATCCCTCACGGGTGGTTTGGCCAGGACCCTACTGGTATTTCAGTATCACCCTGCAATTATATATACTCTACTGTTTAGTGTTCTACCGTTGGCGACACTGGGGAGTGATTGTGGGTTGTATGGTGGTCTGTTGGATTTGGCAACTCATTAGTGCTGACGATATGGTTCTGCTGGAGCGACTGCGTTATAATCTCGTGGGTGGTGTGTTACCCTTCGGCATTGGTTTGCTTCTGGCACGTTACACAGGGGGACAGGAACGCTGTGTAAATATCGCGCATCATTTACAAAACGTTCCTGCCCTTTTGTGTAGTCTGGTTGTGGCTACCGCATTGGTCTTCTATCTGAGTTCTGGTTTTGGTCTTTGGTTGTTTGTGCCAGTAATGATCATAGTAGGTACGGTGGCACTGGTGAAACTGATGCCTGCACAAGTACTTACTTATAGTATCTGGCTGGGTGGTATCTCAGCATCCATGTTCGTGATTCACCCGTTGGTTCGTAAGGTCTTTGTGCGTCCTTATCTCCAAGACGATCTGTATGCAGGTCTGTTGCTCTATGTGACAGCCACAATTTTACTCTCATGGCTTTTTATGAAAGTCATTCAGAAAATACCCAGTCCTAAATTGTAAACGATGAGAAGGATTGTAGCATCTGACTTCGACGGGACACTTACCACGAAGGATACACTCTTAGAGTTCATCCGTTATGCTTGTGGTACTGGTGCTTTTATAAAAGGCTTCCTGCGCTATGCCCATCTGTTGGTGCTGATGAAACTCGGGCTTTATCCTAATTGGAAAGCCAAACAAAAAGTGTTTGCACATTTCTTTAAAGGGATGACATTGGAGTCTTTCGATGCTCTCTGTCAACGATTTGCCAAAGATAATCAACATCTGCTTCGAGCCAAGGGAATAGAAACCATTCAACAGGTTTTGGGCGATGGAGCGGAAGTGCTTATCGTCAGTGCCTCCATAGACAACTGGGTGCGGCCTTTCTTCAACACAGAGGGACGGTTCTGTGTGGTGGGAACGCAAATCGAAATAAAAGACGGACTTTTGACGGGCCGTTTCTTGACGAAGAACTGTTATGGTCAAGAGAAAGTCAATCGTATCTTGGCGCTTTATCCTAATCGCAGTGAGTATCATCTGACAGCCTACGGTGATAGTCGGGGTGACAAGGAACTACTCGCCTTTGCTGATGAATCCCATTATAAACCTTTCCGAGAGTCATGACGCCATTCAAACTTTTCAAAGTTAAACCAGAGGAACGTATCCAGGCTGTGGTGGTACTGATGGTGATAATTGTCCTCAATGCGCTGTTCATTTATCGTATGCACGACCTGTTTATGCAACCTGGCTTCGGACCTTATTGGAAAGCCTTCGAAAGGGAACTCCACCTCTCGGGCTATGATCCGCTGACATATTTAGCAGTTACTGATTGGGACATCGTCTATCAGGTCTATCGCCATCCGCTACTATCATTTCTCATCTGGCCCTTCTGGTTGTTGAACCAAGGACTGACTGCCCTCTTTGGCGTCAATTGTGTACAATACATCGTGGCGCTTCCGTTGATGGCTTGCTCTTTTTATTCCTATATCTTCCTCTATCGCATCCATCGTGAAGTAATCGAGTTGGAACGTTGGGACGCCACCCTACTGACAGCTTTTTATTTCTCCTTTGCCTATATCCTTCTCTCTATAATAGTACCTGATCACTTCACCATCTCCATGTTCCTGTTGCTCATCACCCTCTACATCTCTGGGGTGTGCATCAAGAAGGGTAGGGAGTTTAAGTGGTGGCAGTCAGCGATTCTCTTCTATATCACAGCAGGTGTCACCCTGAGCAATGGCATCAAGGTCTTTCTCTCTGGTTTCTTCGTGAATCTCAGGGATTTCTTCCGTCCCAAGTATCTGCTGTTGGCTGTTGTCCTGCCTGCAGCACTGTTGTGGGCTACAGCCACGTGGGAGTATCACCAGTATGTGTTGCCTAAGGAGAAGGCCCGTGAAGAACAGAAAATAAAGAAAGCCGAGGAATTAAAGGCTCGTGTGGACCAGATGACACCCAAGGAGAGGGAACTGTTTGAGAGGCGGAAGGCGAGGCGTCAGAAAGTGTTGCGTCTTCAGGCTGAGAAGACGGGGAAACCGATGGAGGATCACGGTTTCCTGAAATGGACGGACATCTCCACTTCTCGTTGGCAGTCGATGTATGAAAATCTTTTTGGCGAGTCCGTGCAGTTTCATCAACAGCATTTTTTGGAGGATACGCTGGTACATCGCCCTGTGTTTGTGGTGTACGACTGGCTATGGAGTTATGTCGTGGAGGCTCTGGTAGTGTTGCTTTTCATTATTGGTATCTGGTGCGGACGCAGAAGCCGTTTCCTGTGGCTCTGTCTCTCCTGCTTTGGCTTCGATATGTTTATCCACTTGATTTTGGGCTTTGGCATCAACGAGGTGTTTATCATGGCACCACACTTTATGTTTGTGCTTCCCATTGCCACAGCATTTTTGTTCCGAAGCGTCCATACCCGTTGGCTCCGGATTCCCGTCGGGTTATTGACCTTATACCTATTTATATATAATGGCTATCTCTTGACAGCCTTCCTCCTCACCCCCATCAAGGCTATTATCTAAACGTGCTTATCTGTCCCGAGCCACTTCCTGATGCGCCGTGAGAGCGATTTCCCAATCTGCGAGAAATTGCCGTAGCGCAGATTGAGGAAGAGTTCTTCGAGGGAATTCTGCACTTTGATCCATGGGTGGTTCCAGGCATTGGCCTTATAGAGGCGTTCAAGATAATCCTTGTTTTCCACCATCTCCTTCGGATGCTGCAAGGGGAAGGTCAGTTCGTGGCGTTGCATGGTAAACATCCTGCGGATACGATGAGGCGTCGTCTTTAACTCTGCGGAGAAATGGGTAGAGTCTGCCATGAGTCCGATATTACTCACCTGATTCTTGGCAGGCATGATGGCAAGACAGTCATGCAACAGCATATCAGTCCAATAGATCGTTTCAAAGTATTCCTTCCCACTCTGACTGTGGTCACGGAACATCTGCATCATATCACTGCGCAGATGCCGTTCTTTGGCAATAGTCTCCAAACGTTGCAGCGTCTCGGGATCTTTCATAAATCCGTAGGTTGGATCCCAGCGCTGGGCTACCCTTCGCCATGAGGCCCAGCCCCAGATGCTGAAAGCAGAGGTAAAGAAATAACTGTCATTACAGTCTGGCGAGACCTCGTCGATGTTGAAACCTGCAATCATATTGACCCTCTCGTTATCCTCATATCTGTCGAGCATCTCCTTGCAGAAAGGGAAGAACGACTGGGCTGGTACCACATCATCCTCTAATACCATCACCTTGTCGGCAATTGAAAAGGCCCACTGATGAGAGAGGAATCCCGACGGATCGCAGCCCTGATTCTGTTCCAGATAGTTGCGATGTACCTCACACTCCCAGTCGATATGTTCATCACTGACAATCTCTCGACAAGCCTCAATCCCTGCCATATCGTGTTCACCACGAGGCCCATCCTGATAGAGCAGAAGTTTTGAGGGGCGTGCCTGGCGCACAGCCTCAAACACTTTTGCAAACGTGTCGCTGCGTGTAAAGAACAGCAGCAGTACCGCAATATCAGTCTTGGCAGGATGTTTCATACAAGTTCGGGCATGATGAATACGGAATGGATCTTCTGTTTTTCCTTTGGTGGAATCTCCATGTAGTTGCGATAGAGATCACTCAGATAGGTATCAGGATTACAAGGCGCACTGAAGGTCTTTCCCTCGAAGGTAATCGTACCTAAAGGGAAGACAGCGTCCTGACGGTGCATGATACCATAGCCATTATTGATCAGGATATTCGAGAGGTAGACATTCTTGGGACGAACCGCACACAGCAGTCCCCACAAGCATTTATTGATTGCATACTTGCCCCCAAACCAGAAGAATTCTGCAAAAGAACGCAGAGAATAGTAATGAGCCTTATGCAGAATAGAATAACTCTTGGAGAGTCCCAAGGTGATATGTTTCACCCACTTCTTCGGTAGCGTAGGATAATTGATCATCGGGAAGATATCTACATAAAGACCTTTCTGATAGTCTGCGGCGAAGTTGTCTGCCCCTTCCACATAGAATGAATTCAAGTCACGTACCTTCACAATCGGTTCTTTCGACTGGGGTTCTATCTGTGGGGTCTGCAGAAACAACCCTTCACGGAGTTCTGAGGGGGCAATACGCACAAACCGATCCAGATCTTCCTGACGCATGGCAATATCGATATCATCGTCCCAAGGAATAAATCCCCCATGACGCACAGCCCCCAACAGCGTCCCCCCATCGAGCCAATAGCCTATCTGGTGCTTCTGACAGATACGGTCTATCTCTTCGAGGATAGACAACTGTTTGAGTTGACAGGCACGCAGTTGCTGTTCCTTAAATTGCTGCAGATAGGGATTATTCATGACTTTAAGATAGATAACGTTCTACACACAGCATCTTTCATCGTGTACTGAGGTTGCCAGTCCAGAGCCTTCAGACGGGTATTATCGAGGATGGCCCGCATCGCTATCGAAAAACCCTTTTGCTCTGTCTCTGACGGCAATTCGAATACCACCTGTTTATTGGCCCACTCGGCGCACAGTTGGGCAAAGTCCTTCAGGCGCACATTACACATCTCGTTAGAGATATTATAAGCCACCCCTTCCTCGCCATGCAGCAAGACATGCAACATCGCACCGACGGCATCAGCCATATAGGTGTAGGAGAAGAGTTGTTCACCTTTACTTTTCAACACAATATCCTCGCCAGCCAAGGCCTTCTGGATGAATTGCGACGAGGCTTTGCTGTCACTCATCAACATCGTAGGACCAAACACACGACTCAATCTCACGATTTTCACTTTAGCACCTCGCTCAGCGATATACGACTGACAGAGTGCTTCACTCAAACGCTTGGATTCCGTATAACAGGCCCGTGCATTGGCCAGATTCAGTTTACCGGTATAGTCTTCTGTGAAATCATCCTCGCCACGGGCATTCCCATACACCTCTACTGTAGATGGATAGAGCACCATCGCACCACAGGCCAGAGCCTTCTCAAGGGCCTGTTCTGCCCCTTTCACATTGATATTAATCGTCTCTATCGGATACTTTGAATAAGCCAGGGGATGGGTGTTCGATGCCAACGGAATAATCACATCTGCCTGAGGTAAGTCTAAGAGTGACTCTGAGGCCTCATGCTCCACAAAATGGAAGTGACTGTCCTCAAAATAGTCACCAAGTCGCAAGGCAGCCTTCTCACGACTTCTTCCCAAGGCATAGATACTGATGTTAGCACCTTTCTGATTCAGGTGCATCAGGGCATCTATCAGACAGACGCCAATCAGTCCTGTGGCACCAGTTATCAAGAAGGTCTTACCATCAAGACGATTGATATCCCTCACCTGCGAGATACGTTCCAGATCCTCCTGATAAAGAGGATGCTGTTTATGGAGTGATGTTACTTCAGCCATGTGTCCTTATCCATATTCATATAACCCTTGAACAATTCCAGATCGTCCTTCGTTGTCAGTTTGATGTTCCGATCCGATCCTGCAGCGAAATGCAGGGTCTCACCCAGTTCTACCATCATCGTATTGGTGTACGACGAACCATGAATACCGATGCCTTTCTCGAAAGCCTCATGATAGGCTGCATCCAGTTTCTTAAACTGATAAGCCTGAGGTGTCGACACCCGTCGGATGGTCTCACGGGGAATATACTGTTTCGTGGTGGTCTCATCATCGGGATTCACGATAAATATCTGTTCGTTGTAGGGGAGCGATGTCACACCGTTACCATACTGCATCGCCTTCTGGATGACATCTGTCAATACGGTGTCATCCACCAGAGGACGGATGCCGTCGTGGATAATGATGATATCATCATCCGAGGCCTTGTCTTCCAGATCATAGACACCATTGCGGATACTCTCCTGAGCACTGCTTCCACCGGTGACAATAGCCTGGAGTTTGGTGATATTAAACTGTCGGGCATAGGCCCAAAGTACCTCATGCCAGCCATCCAGACAAACTACTTCGATAGCATCTACCATCGGATGACGCTGGAAACTCTCCAACGTATAGATCAGTACAGGCTTATCGTAAACGTTGATAAACTGCTTGGGGATGTCCTGTCCCATCCTGTTTCCAGAGCCTCCGGCAATAATCAAAGCATAGGTCATATCTTATTGTTTTTTGAGTTTGTTCATAAAGAAATCCTGACATTCTCTGAGAATTTGTGCCCCAACCAGACGCATCACAGCGTAGTAGAGGATGGTGGCGAGGATGATGCGACACAACAGTTTCAGCCAGAGGATGGAAAGCATCTGCGTGGCGAAGCCTGTGAGAGCCATCACTGCTATGGCAGCAAGGGCGAAGGGGAGGATGTCTTTCAGGAGCATCAGCAGGCTATAGCCCGTATGTCTCCTGACGAAGAAATGCCATACGAAGACCCAGAGCAATGTCAGGGCGACGTAGGCATAAACCATCATCTGGATGCCATAAGGATGGAGCAGCACGAGGGCGACAATCTGACAAACACCCAGAATCAGTGTACACCACATAAAGATGTCACTGCGCCCCTTACTGATCAGGAGGTCTGCCAACAGGGTGCTGATGGGTATCACGGCTCCTGCGATGCAGATAATCTGCAGATACTCGGCACTCGTCAACCAGATTTCACCTAAGGCTAATACGATAAACTCCTTTGACACCAGTCCTACACCCAATAGCAGGGGGAAGGAGATGAAAGCCGCAAAACGGATCATCTTACGGAGCACAGCCAGTTGACGTTCCCGTTCGTCGCTGAGTTTTACCAGCACTGCCTGATCCACCTGCTTCACCATGTTCTGTACTAACGAGTAGCCTTTGAAGTTCCACTGGTTGGCCTGATAATACTGTCCTGTACTCTTATCCCCAAAATACTTACCCAACAGGATATTCATCACGTTGTTGTTGACTTGTGTGAGAATCTCGCTCAACAGGATCTTGACACTGAAGGGGAAGGCCCGTTTGATGAAGGAGAAATCCACTTGCAGGCTGGGGCGCCACTCACTGTAGTGCCAGCGCAACATCGTGGAAAAGAGGATGAAGAGGTTGGTCTGTGTGGCGATGGCCCAATAGGTGAACCCCTGCCACGCCATGATGACGGCAATACTACTCGACAGCAACACGGCGATGATATTGGCCTTTGCCAGTTGTTTGGCCCGTAGGTTCTTGTAGAGGTAAGCCGCCTGGGCCACACCCCAACTGGAGAACACGAAACTCAGGAAGGCATAGCGACAGAGCCACACCAGACGGGGTTCATCGTAGTAGTCGGCTATCAGTGGCGCACAGAAAAAGAGGAGGATGTAGATGGCGATGCCCATCCCGATATTAAACCAGAACACCGCATTGTAGTTGCTGGCCTTTTGTTCTTTTTCATTGACGAGGGCGGTGGAGAATCCACTGTTCTGCAAGGCATTGGCAACGGCAGAGAAGACGATGATCATTGCCACCAGTCCGAAATACTCTGGTTTGAGAAGACGGGCCATGATGATGCCGAACACGAAGCCCAGCAACTGCTGCATGCCGTTGTTCATCCCGCCCCAGAAGAGGCCCTTTGCCGTTTTCTCTTTCAGCGTCTCACCCAACTTGGCTTCCTGGTTTTACGTCTTTCGTTGTCGTCACCACGCTGAGACTCTCATCGGCATCCACGGCAGAGAGGATCATACCCTGACTCTCGATACCCATCATCTGTCGGGGCGCGAAGTTCGCCACGAAGAGGATACGTTTGCCGATGAGTTCCTCGGGATTCTCGTAGAAGGCAGCGATACCGGAACAGATGGTACGATCCGTACCCGAACCGTCGTCGATAGTAAACTGCAGGAGTTTCTTCGATTTCTTCACCTTCTGACAGTCCTTCACCAGACCCACACGGATGTCGAGTTTCTCGAAGTCCTCGAAACTGACGGTATCCTTGATGGGTGCTGCCTTATAGGCTGCAGCCTCATTGGCTTTCTTAGTAGCCTCGAGTTTGTCGAGTTGTTTCTGGATCACCTCGTCCTCGATCTTCTCGAAGAGGAGTGTGGGTTCGCCCAACTGATGTCCTGCCTTCAACAGATCGGTAGAACCGAGTTGCTCCCACTCAAATGAGTCGATATTCAACATCTCACGGAGTTTCTTCGACGAGAACGGCAGGAACGGCTCGAAAGCAATGGCGAGGTTGGCAGTCAGTTGCAGACAGATATTGAGGATTGTCTCGCAGCGCTTCGGGTCAGTTTTCCAGACTTTCCACGGCTCACAATCGGTGATATACTTATTGCCGATACGGGCGAGATTCATCGCCTCGAACTGTGCATCACGGAACTTGAATTTCTCCAAAAGTTCCTCTACCTTTTCCTTCACATCCTTAAACTCTGCCAGAGCCTGCTTATCCACATCGAGCAACTCGCCACAGGCGGGAACAACACCGTTCCAGTATTTCTTTGTCAGTTGCAGGGCACGGTTCACGAAGTTGCCATAGACGGCAACCAATTCATTGTTATTACGATCCTGGAAGTCCTTCCACGTGAAGTTATTGTCCTTTGTCTCCGGGGCATTGGCAGTGAGCACATAGCGCAACACATCCTGTTTACCCGGCATATCCACCAGATACTCGTGCAGCCACACCGCCCAGTTGCGGGAGGTCGATATCTTGTCGTTCTCCAGATTCAGGAACTCATTCGCAGGCACGTTGTCCGGCATGATATACTTCCCATGCGCTTTCATCATCACGGGGAAGATGATACAGTGGAACACGATATTGTCCTTACCGATGAAATGCACCAGACGGGTGTCTTCATCCTGCCACCACTTCTCCCAGTTGCCCCATTTCTCGGGTTCCTTGGCACAGAGTTCAACAGTGTTCGACACATAGCCGATAGGTGCATCAAACCACACATACAACACCTTTCCATCTGCACCCTCCACCGGCACGGGGATACCCCAGTCCAGGTCACGGGTCATCGCACGGGGCTGCAGGTCCATATCGAGCCAACTCTTACACTGTCCGTACACATTCGGACGCCACTCCTTGTGCTCCTCGAGGATCCACTGTTTCAACCACGCCTGATACTCGTTCAGGGGCAGGTACCAATTCTTCGTCTCTTTCAGCACAGGCGTAGAACCGCTGATGGTCGATTTCGGGTTGATCAGTTCTGTCGGCGAAAGGTCTCTTCCGCACTTCTCACACTGGTCACCGTAGGCCCCCTCATTGTGGCAGTGGGGACACTCACCCGTCACGTAACGGTCTGCCAGGAACTGCTTCGCCTCCTCGTCGTAGAGTTGGGCGGTGGTCTCCTCCGTCAGTTTGCCTTCGTCGTAGAGTTTGCGGAACCAGTCGGCAGCGAACTTATGGTGCGTCTTGCTGGTGGTACGGCTATAGATATCAAACGAGATGCCAAACTCCTCAAATGAGTCCTTGATCATCTTGTGATAGCGGTCCACCACGTCCTGCGGAGTAATCCCCTCTTTCCTGGCCCGCACCGTGATAGGCACACCGTGTTCGTCCGAACCACCGATAAACAGCACCTCGCGCTTTTTCAGTCTCAGATAGCGCACATAGATATCAGCAGGCACATACACACCAGCCAGATGTCCGATGTGCACCCCGCCGTTGGCATAGGGTAGCGCCGACGTCACCGTCGTACGCTTAAAAGTCTTGTTTTCCATTCCTTAAATACGTATTTATTACTTTTTCGCGTGCAAAAGTACTAAATATATTTGAGAATCTCGCTGAAATGCTCAATTTTTATCAGTCGTTCGTGGTCTATGTCCTCAAAGTGCTCCAATTGCCAGGTGATATGGAAAGGGATATGGATGGCCCAGGCTCCGATGGCGAGTGCCGGTGCGATGTCACTTTTCAGGGAGTTTCCCACCATCAACAGTTCCGAGGGATGTATCTGCTGGTGCTCGCACAGGTCGAGGAACTCCCGTTGTGTCTTGTTCGAGGTGATCTCCACATCGTCGAAGTATTTCAGCAGCCCACTGCGTTTCAGTTTGTTCTCCTGATCCTGCAACTCGCCTTTCGTAAACACCACCTTGTGATAGCCCTCCATCTTCTCCAAGGTTTCCACGACACCAGGCAGGGGGGTGGCAGGCAGGTGCAGCAGTTGTTTACAGTGCGCCAACAGTTCCTTCAGTTGTGTGGCACTCACATCGTTGCCTGCCACCCTGAGGGCTGTCTCGATGATACTGATGGAAAAGGCCTTACACCCATAGCCCAGGTCTTCCATATTCGCCGACTCCGTGTTGAAGAGTTCCTGTTTGGGGTTCTCGCAATAGGGCGCAATCAGACTGTAGAGATGTTCCTCCACCTCCTCGAAGTGACCCTGACAGTCCCACAGCGTGTCGTCAGCGTCAAACGCAATCACTTTAAACTTTTCACTTTTCACTTCTTCTGGCAGTCCGGGCATATGCCTTTGATCATGAGATTGGCTGATTTCTGTTCGAAGCCCTTTGGCAGTTTCACCTCCGGCACGTCGGTATAGTCCAGGCAGTAGGTCTTCTGGCAGGCCTCGCAATAGAAGTGCGGGTGTATATCCTCGTCGTGTTCGTGGTCATGACTATGACACAGTTCATAGCGCACCCCCTCGGTGCCGCCCTCGATGACGTGCACCAGGTGGTGCTCCCGGAAGAGGTTCAGGGCCCTGAAGATGTTCGACTTGTCGATGCTCAGGATCTTGTATTCCAGTTCCGCGAGGGTCACGGGGTGCAGGGCCTTCACCAGTTCCTTCAGCACCACGATGCGGTTCGCCGTGGGCTTGATGCCGTGCTCCTCCAACAGGGCTGTACATTGCGCTTCGTTCATGCTGTCGGTGATGGGTTTATTTACGTATCAGGGTCGATCCCAGTCGAAACATTTCAGATAGTCATTCAGGCTCTCACAGTTGTCGGGACATACAAGCAGTTTCTTTACCTCGTTTTTGTCGGAAGGAATCTCTACTCCCTCGATGGCTGCCATATGGATGGCGTCTTCAACAGAGAGCGATCCGTCAAGGTGTAGATGCAGGTCTGTCAGTGCATACTTTTTGGCGTCAAATGACTTAGGTGTAGGCGTAACATTATCTTCGTTGCTACAAGAGATAAACATCCATGCGCTGCAGATAAGGGTGGCAGCAAATACCCGTGATAATACTATCTTCATAATGTTTGGTTTTTATTTTGCAAAGATACAAAATTAAAACCAAACTCCAAACTTTTTTATAAAAAAATCAATGAGGTGGCACAGGCTGTCGTACTGCTCTCGTTGACACCTGATAACTGCACGGTGTTCCATCCTTATAATAACCATCAGATACTCTTTGGTGATGTTCTGGCTGGTTTGTCAAAGGTTGGCGGTGCGCCTATTCAGGTTGAGGTTGACGAGTTTGCCCGTAAGATGGAAGAGGCGAAAGCCGATCCGGAGCGTGCAAAGGTCTTACAGAGCTTGATGGCATATCAGGATATGGCCCACGGCCAGCAAGTAAGAGCCATAGAACCGGTCAATCAGTACACCTCTCATGTGCTCTACCGCTTGGGCTTCAAGTGGTCGGCCACTTCGTGGGATTATATTGAGCGCTTCCTGATTGCCATCAACGGCTCCGGTTACTTTGAATAAATAATGAGTAATATGAAGACTTATCCTTTGTTACAATCCCAGTTGGGCGTGTATAGTCCCCTTTCCGCCCAGTCGCCGCGATCCAGAGTGCGATAACCAATCGCCTCGGCGATATGATGGCTTTGTATCTTCTCACAGCCTTCGAGGTCGGCAATGGTGCGGGCCACCTTGAGGATACGACTATAGGCACGGGCAGAGAGTGAAAGCCGTTCCATCGCCATACGGAGCATGTCGAGACTTTGCTCGTCAGGTTCGGCAAACAGGTGGATCATCTTTTCACTCATCTGAGCATTGCAGTGTACTCCCTTGTAATCCTTAAAGCGTACTTCCTGTATCTGGCGCGCCTTGATGACCCGTTCACGGATGACGGCACTTGATTCTCCAGGTCGCATCTGGGAGAGTTGTTTGAAAGGCACGACAGCCACATCGCAATGGATGTCGATTCTGTCGAGCAAGGGTCCTGAAATTTTGTTCATATACCGTTGTATCTGTCCTGGCGTACAGACGCAGTGGTGTGTCGGATCACCATAGTAGCCGCAGGGACAAGGATTCATCGAAGCGACAAACATAAACGAACAAGGATATTCCACTGTATACTTTGCACGACAGATGGTAATCTTTCGGTCTTCCAACGGTTGGCGAAGTACTTCGAGGGTGGATTTATTGAACTCAGGCAGTTCATCGAGGAAGAGTACTCCATTGTGGGCCATGCTGACTTCGCCAGGTGAGGCATAATTACCGCCTCCCGTCATGGCTACCTGCGACACCGTATGGTGCGGACTACGGAAAGGACGTTGCGAGATGAGTGAAGTTCCCACAGGCAGTTTTCCTGCGACAGAATGTATCTGTGTCGTCTCCAGACTCTCGGCAAGGGAGAGTGGCGGCAAGATGCTGGGTAATCGTTTGGCCATCATTGACTTGCCAGAACCAGGAGGTCCGATAAGAATCACATTGTGACTCCCCGCCGCAGCCACTTCCAAGGCACGTTTTACGCTCTCCTGGCCCTTCACGTCGGCAAAATCGAGATCGAAGGAATATTGTTGTTCGTAAAACTCCTTGCGGGTATCAACGATGGTAGGCTCATAATCCTCTGCTCCGTTGAAGAAACTGACCACATCGGCCAGACTATCCATCCCGTAGATGTCGAGGTGATTGACTACAGCCGCTTCCCGCGCATTTGCCTTAGGCACAATGAGTCCTTTGAACTTCTCGGCGCGGGCTCGGATGGCTACGGGTAAGGCGCCGCTGACGGGCTTTAGACTTCCGTCGAGTCCCAGTTCACCAATCATCATATACTCCGACAGAGCAGTCTCGCTGACCTTCCCATGAGCCGCCAAGATACCTATGGCAAGAGGCAGGTCGTAACCGCTACCTTCCTTACGGATATCGGCTGGCGAAAGGTTGATGGTGATGTCGGCAGTGGGTGGCTTGAAGCCGATGTTGCTCACGGCCGCTCGGATACGGTCATAACTCTCTTTGACGGCTGTATCGGCCAGTCCCGACAGATGAAACTGCACCCCTCGAGTCAGATTCACTTCGATGGTGATAGTGGTGGCTTCCAGCCCCATAACGGCTGCACAGAATGTCTTGACAAGCATAGTATTTAGATTTTCTGGGTGAATAATGTTGTTGTTACTGCAATAATTCTTCTATTTTCTTTTTGAGTTCGTTGACCGGCAGGGAGTGGGCGATGATGTGGCCCTTGGCGTCGGTGATGATATTATCCGGCACGCGGCTCAGACCCAGCGAGGTGATGATGGGATTGTCCCACATCCGCTCGTCGCAGATGTTGCTCCACATGATGGAGTCGCGGTCCATCAGGCGGCGGCACTCGCGGGCATCGGCATCGAGACAGATGCTCATGATGCGCAGGCGCGAGACACCCTTCTCGCGCTCCAGGCTCTTGAGTTGGCGCTGGATGTTCTGACTCTCGAAATTCCACGACGACCAGGTGGTGATGACATTCACAGGCGCATAGAGATCGCCGTTGGAGATGGGATGACCCTTGATGTCGATGGCAGAGAACTTAGGCAGCGCGCCATTGCCGGTGACGCGCTCGAGGCCCTTCAGATGGCGCACGAGCATGGCCACCTGTTTGTTGTAGGGCTGTGCCTGGCGGATGGTCTCAGCCAGGATGTGGGCCTGACGGTAGTCGGGCGTGGGCGTGAGGAGGAAATAACGGCGGAGGAGGTAGACGCTGGTGAGTGAGGCGGGATGGTCCTTGATGAAGGCCGAGGCCTCGCGGACAACCTCGGGCGGCGGCAGCTCACTGGTCTTCAGACGGAAACCGGTCATCTGGTCGTTGGCCTTCGTGCCGTGTACCTCGATCTCCTTGAGGTGGGAGGCGTCGCCCTTGACCTCGACGGTGGCACCGGACTCACCGATGACGGGTACCTCGGAGTAGTTGGGGAAGACGAGGACGAAGGTGGCGGTGGAGTCGAGACGTACCTCGTAGGTGAAACGACCGCCCTTGACACTGATGGTGTCGAGTTTGCGCAGGCCGCCGTCGGGACTGTAGACGTAGAGTTCGCCCTGGTTGAAGCCCTTGAACTCGCCTTCCATGCGGAAGGCTCCGCCTGCGTTGCCGCAGGATGATGTAAGAAGGATGATGGAAGATGTAAGAAGGAGAGAGGAAAGTGGAAAGAGGAAAGAGGAAAGAGAATACCTCAGAGCCTGAAATATATTATTATGATTTATGGGCTTTTTCATCTGCATAAGTATTCTCTTTCCACTTTCCTCTTTCCTCTTTCCACTAATTACTTTCCACTTATTTCTTCAACTCCAAATCATTGTTGGCGTAGCGGGAGAGGGAGGGATCCTTGGCGAGGGCGGCACGGAGGGCCTCGTCGGCATCGTCGGCATTACCCATACGGGCGGAGAGGATGGACTTCAGATAGTCGGTCATCGCGTCGGGGTTCTTCACGTACTTCAGCGTGACGGCGGCAGAGGCGTAGTTCTTGTTGAGGATCTGCGCCAGCGCGGCACTGTTGCTGTAGGTCTCGGCAAAGTCCTGCTCGGCCTGGGCGTAGTTGCCCTGTGCCAGATGGAGGTTGCCCAACACCTCGTCCAAGCCATTGGCGCCGGTGGCACCGGCGATGAGTTGTTCGGCTGCCTTCACGTCGCCCTGTTTCAGGGCGAGCATGCCGAGGTTGGCGCGGACTTCGGGCAGGGCGGTGCCGAGGGCCTGTGCCTTCTGGATGTACTGACGGGCCGCGTCGTAGTTGCCACGGGCATACTGGATGGCGGCGAGGTTGTTGAAGGCACGGGCATCACGGGGATAGATCTCCGTGGCCAGCTTGTAGATATCCTCCTGGGCGTTGAGGTCGTCCTTCAGGGCAGCGCCGTAGAGCAGTTCCTCGATGGAGAGCTGGGTGGCGTCGTCCTTGATCTGCTGCAGGATCTGTTCGTCGCTGCGGCCCACCGTCTCGTAGTTGATGGTGAGACGGGCGCGGCGCAATTGCGGCAGGATGCCGTCGGCGAGTTCGCGGAAGGCGGCGGAGATATTCTTGATCTGCTGCTCGCGCTCCTGCGGATCCTTATACATCGACAGCACGCGCAGGATGACGTCCTTGTCCTGGATGTCGCTGGCCTTCACCAGTTCCTGGAATCCCTCCCAGTCCTGGGCGGTGTATTTCGCATCGACAGCGGCGTCGAGACCGGTCTTCTTCAGTTCCTGGTTGACATACTGCTCCGACACCTTCTGGCGCTCGTTGGCGAGTTTATCGTTGATGCTGAAACCACCGTCGGGCGAGGCATAGGCGGACACCTCGACATGATCCAGTCTGAGACCCTCGCGATCGGCATTGATGCGCTCGAGCATGCGCACAAACTCCTGCACGGAGTTGTTCTTGAGTTCACTCTTGCGCAACACGGCCTGTTGGATGAGGAACTTGATGTTGGCCTCCTGCTTCTGTTGGGTGATGCGCTGGTAGGCATCGGGGGCGATGGCAGCCTGGGCGGTGCCGAGGGTCTGCTTGTAGAGTTCGGAGGTGGCGAGGATACCCTCTGCCACCTTCACGGCAGGCACCGGCACGGACTTCTTACCGATACGGGCATCGAAGGTGAGGTACATATCGGCCTTGTTGTCGTCGGCATAGGCAAAGGTGGTCTTCATCGTGTAGTTGCCACCAAGACGGTAGGAGATGGTCTGGTCGTTGCCCAGCACACTCTCTCCCTGGAAGGTGGCACTGTTGCCCTGCACCGTCTGGCCGTTGGAGTAACGCAGTTCGGGGATGACGGTGACAACGGCTTTCTTCTGCATGTATTTCTCGGGGAAATGACCGTTGATGGTGGCGGGTACGGTACCGGCCTGGGTCTCTAAGGGGTTCGGGGTCACGGTGAAGTTATCAGCCGACAACACGCCCAGTTTACTGGAACAGGACGAGAGGAACAACACGGTAGTGGCTGATAGGAGGATGAACTGTTTTTTCTGCATAAAAGTAGGGATGTTAGGTGCCGCGAGCGGGACTCGAACCCGCACGACCTTTCCGGGTCAAGGGATTTTAAGTCCCTCGTGTCTACCAATTCCACCATTGCGGCAATGGGGTTTTGCGGTTGCAAAGGTACGGCTATTTCGCGAAACAGCCAAACTTTTCGGGGAAAAACACCCTCGTTATGCTTTTTTAACGCTTTTCCGTGCAAGATTTTCATAGGTTGTGGGTTATATGGACAGAAAACAGTAAATTGCAAACGGTATGAACTAAAATTGAACGGAAAGAAAGAAGTCAGTGCGTTTGATAGGGAATAGTGACGAACTACGCTTGGTGAAACAACTTCGCAACGGTGACAACGGGGCGATGAAGGAGTTCTATTCCCACAGCGCCGCCTATCTGAAGGGAGTCTGCTCAAGGTATGTCACTGACAGGGATGCCGCCAAGGACGTGTTCCAGAACGCACTCGTCAGAATACTCACACACATCACAGAATTCCGATATCAGGGGCAAGGCTCTCTTCAGGCCTGGGCAGCGCGGATCGTGGTACATGAGGCACTCAGATACCTCAGGGACACGAGGCAGCACGAGATGACAGTCTGGGACGACGACACAATGGAGGTGCCGGAAGCAGAGGACCCACCCATCAGGGACATCCCGCCGGAGGTGATCCACCAGATGGTGAGACAACTGCCTACAGGCTACCGGACGGTGTTCAACCTCTACGTCATAGAAGACAAGAGCCACGAAGAGATAGCCAGTCTGTTGGGCATCAGCGTCGGAACCTCCTCCTCTCAATTGCACAGGGCCAAGCACCTGCTTGCGGAAATGATCAAAGCATATAACGACAACAACGAACCACCACGATGACAGAAGATTGGAAAAAACAGATGCAGCAGAAGATGGCAGACTATCGGGAGTCTGACATCGATGTGTCGTGGGAGGAGATAGAGAAGGCGCTGGATGCCAATAGGAAGCAGGCGCTGGATGCTAATAAGAAGCAGGCCCGGGTGGTGCCGCTCTGGACGAAGCGGGTTGCTGCAGCAGCAGTGATCCTGTTGATAGCAGGGGGCGGGTACTGGATGCTGCAGGATCAGAGAAAGGAGATGGCGCAGCAGGCAGAGAAGGGGCCGCAGGCAGCAATGGCGAAGAATCAGCCTAAAACGCCACAGAGTGGTTCCATGGCTCAAGCGATTGCCACGCTGAAGGATGAGGCAGCACAAACTGTCGTTACCCCGGAGAAAGATGACGCTCAAATGTTGCAGAATGTGACGGCTCAACAGCATGAGGATACCCCAGAGCGTGAGGTCACACCACAGCCTGAATCCACACCACAGCCTGAATCCACACCACAGGCTTCGGCATCGCAGGCTGAAACCACCCCACCTGCAGAGAAGACCGCAGCCTCGCCTACGCCTACGCAACAGCATCAGGCCTCGTCTACGCCTACACACCAGCATCAGGTCTCGCCTGCGCCTACGCACCACCAAACCATCTACCCCTCCGACCTGCGCCGACGCACCGCCCCATCCAACAGACTCACTGCAAAGGTCTATCTGTCGAATACGATGGCAAGTGCAAATAGTCTGAGTTTGGATTATATACAAGAGTTAGGTTATAATAATCAGAATGGTAACACTAACTTTAATGGAGGAGAAGATGGCAAAGATGGCAAGAATGGTAGTGATGGCACAACTACTGAGAATGGCGAGGATGGTAAGGATGGCGTAAATGGTGAGTATGGCGAGGATGATTTAGGTGGTAAGGAACCTGTTTATAAAACCGTCCAGACCGCTGAGAAGGCTCATCACCACCAACCCATCCGATTCGGATTCTCCCTGCGCTACCGGTTTGATGACAGGTGGAGCGTGGAGAGCGGACTGACGTATACGCGCCTTTCTGCGGATATCACCAACACTGTCGATGGACAGACCACTGCCACAGAACAGCGTCTGAACTACATCGGCATCCCTCTCAACGTACAGTATCTGATGTGGGGGAGCCGGTACGTCAATGTCTACGTTGCTGCGGGAGGTCTCGTGGAGAAGATGGTGAAGGGCAGTCGGACGACACAGGGCACAAGCAACAGTGTGAGTATCCATCCGCTTCAGGTCTCTGTGAATGGGGCCTTGGGTGCCGAGTTCAAGTTCACCGAAGGACTGAGTCTCTATGCCGAGCCAGCGCTGAACTACTATTTCGACAACCACAGCGCCATCCCTACCTTCTATCAGGAAAAACCCCTGAACTTCAACCTCAACCTCGGCCTCCGCTTCAATCTCAAGTAAACAGTTAAAAACAAACGAATATGAAAAAGAACTTTTTTTTAGTAATGAGTACCTTGCTGATGCTGGCTTTCGGCATGAGTAACTGCAGTAGTGATTCCGACGACACAGTGGACAATCAGAAGGATATCGAACTGAAGAACTTCTCCAATACCGGTTGCAAGAACAGGTACATGTCTCGGGCTGAGGATGACAGCAATGCATCTTTCGAGTATTCGGTGCTTCATGATGGCTATCTGTATATCAACCATCGGAACGTCATATTTAATTGTTGCCCCGGAACCATCGGAGCCGACATCCAGGTGGAGGGCAACAAGATCATCATCGGTGAATATGAGACAGAAGCCATGTGCAACTGCGTCTGTCCCTACGATCTGGGTTATGAGGTAGGCCCGTTAGTCGAAGGCAAGTCCTATACGATTTACATCGGCCATAAGGGTTTGGAGTCGAAAGTGGCAGAGTTCACCTTCCAAAACTCCATGTCCGGAACCTGGGGAGAAGGTAGTTATGAATCTTCTATTGAATATGAAGAAAATCCCACGACACTCATGGGTACATGGCACTTGGTGAAAGCCAACTATGCCTGGGGAGGCATCCGTGAATATGTTGGGAAATCGACTTCGATGACTATCAGTTATAACAATTATCTGATTGTTGATCACATAGAAGGAGAAGAAAAGACTTTCCTCTATGGTGGCATTTATGACTATACTCTCTCCACCGACAATGCCGACCAGGTCATTACCATCAAGGCATCTGATATTGAAAATTATTATGATCTTTTCCAGGGGCCTGACGAATTCCGCGATATTGAGTACAAATTCTACTATAGCATACAAGATGGGATGTTGTTCTTTGATGGAGGGGTTGCCCTCGACGGACCAGGCTATTATTTCAAGAAGGTAATAAAAAATGATGAAACAGATGGTAAAGACTAAATAGAATCCATAAAGGAATGAATAACAAAAGAACCGTCCCTCTGTGACACGACATCACAGAGGGACGTTTCTTTTGGGATTTTAATATTTGTCAGTATGTTTAAATGTGACAATGCCGTTAACTATATAAGGTTGAGGAAGAGGTCTTGGACCAGACTCTATTCTTGAGGTCTCCGTGAATGTGAGATCTATGAATAGCAGATTAAAGGTCAAGTTCTTTCCTTCGCCACTCTTGCCGACAACCTCGATTGTTCCACTGGTAGCAACGTATGTATTCCTATCATACCCTGCTTCAAATGGGTAAAATAATTCTGCCATAAAGTTGTCAAAATCCAAGATGTCGCCAACGTTGATATCTTCAAGGTAGAAATTGTTTATATTCTCTTTCTTTTCGTCGTATTTGTAGTGAATGTATAAACTTTCAAGCCTAGGAGCGTTATCAATCTTACAGTAAAAACACGGAGACTTATAGTCTGCTGTTAATCCGTCTGTCCAGCAAACAGGATCAGAAACACTATATGCACTATATGTATCCTCCTTATCAGACATACTGATGTACAATATGAATTTATATCGTTCAAACACAAAGGTTGCTGGAATATGATCACAGGTATAGGCCCCCTCGTAATGCAGTTTTAACTTACCGTCTTCTAATTCATAGCCAAAGGGGACGTCATCGATAAGCACGGTAGGAAATGGGGATGTATAGTTTTCAGGATTTTGCGGAAAGATATAATGATGTTGTGCAAGTGTTGTCGCACACTCTTCTGGGATGGACATTGTGCCGTCGTCTCTGAATTCAACTACATACGGGCTTTGCACATCCTTCTTCCACGCTTGTCCATCTTCAACCATCCAAACAGGGCCGTCCTTTATTTCTATAAGAGTCCATTTCCCAAAGAGCACCGAATCCAATTCCGACGTTGCTCCATCAGGATCATTGACTATCTCTTCTACATCATCACTATTACTACAGGCCACTGCCAGCATCAGCAGTGTGCACATCCAGAATATATTCCTCTTTTTCATATCTATCCTATTTTATTCAGGCTTACCCTGTCAATCATTTACATCCTTCACCGTGCGCTTGAGAACGATGTCTTTCTTTTCTAATTTCGGATACAGACGCCAGTAATAGATATCGACGATAGCAGCATAAGCCCATCTATCGACATAATGAAGCAACCTCGTCTCCAGTTCATAAAAAACAACATTGTCTCTCAGGATGACCTCGTCGAGTCTGTATGAACTATCGCCACCCCAAGTCTTTCCAATGAGAAGCGTATATTTGCTGAAATCCACCTCGGGCAAATCCTTTGTTCCCATATAGGCATCCTGAAACTCTTGGCTGCTATTGATGACAAGGCAATCTTCTTCATCCCACGAACCCTGTTCAAAAAAGGTCTTGAACTCATTCCCTGCCCCGTCCCAGTAAGGGCCGTGCAATTCGTCACGGAAAAATACTGCCAATGGGTCGGATTCATCAACCTCGGGTTTACCCCATCCGTCATATACTTCACCGCCACGCACTGTATTTTCATTTTTGATATTTTTGTCGGCCTCAGTATCAAAAGGCCAGGCAGAGTGAGATTCCCAGGTTCCGGACATGGAGTTTTGGAAGGTGAACTCTGCCACTTTCAACTCCCGGCCTTTATGGCCGATGTAAATCGTGTAGGACTTGCCTTCGACTAACGGGCCTACCTCATAACCCAGATCGTAGGGACAGTCGCAGTCGCACATGTCTTCTGTCTCATATTCGCCGATGATGATCTTGTTGTCATCAACCTGGATGTCGGCTCCGATGGTTCCGGGGCAACAATTAAACATGACGTTCCGATGGTTGATATACAGATAGCCATCATGAAGTACAGAATACTCGAAAGGTGCATTGCTGTCATCCTCAGCCCGAGACATGTACCTGTTCTTGCAACCGGTATTGGAGAAGTTCTTCAGTTCGATTTCCTTCTGGTTGTCCACTGTGTCGTCTGAATCACTGCTGCAACCCATCAGGGTTGAGCCTACGAAGACTGCTGCGAGGACTATCAGCAGCGTCATCAGAATCATTTCAATTGTCCGTTTCATTTTCATTAGGTTTGTTGGGGTTCTACTTGTAAATTAATAGCCGGTGTATTGTCCGATAAAGAAGATGGCACCTGTGGCTTTCTCGCTGATGACATAGAGGAAGGGGTGGTTGGCGTGGAAGGTGACATATTGGGGTATCGATGAGGCTTTTCCATCAACACCTATCACCGTTACCGCTGCTGCCTCTGTGCCTTCTTCGTCGAGTTTGATCTTGGCAACCTGTTTCATGATTCCTATCCAGGTCTGTAATGGAGGACAGAAATACGGGAATTGTGCCAAGTCTTCGTTAAAGGCTCTAATCATTCCGAGTTTCTGCATGATGGGGATGAGATTGATGTTTGTGTCCGACTCAAAGCGGGGCAGTTTCAAATCGACAGTAGTAGGACTCATCTGCTGCTGAATCTGTTGCCAGGACTCCGTGTTCAGCGATTTCAATACCTTATTGATATCCTCTCCCGTCTGCACCTCACCGTCCTTGACGATTGGCAGGAGAACAGTCATCTGGTAGGCTCCGTTGCCGTATGGCAGACGAATGGCTTGGAAGGTCTCTGTTTCCGTATACTCGAATTCTTCCATCTGATGCATCATGGGGCGATACATCAACTCCTCAGTGGTACCAGCATGCTCGAAGTTTTCTTTTTGCGTCAAGTTCTTATCGAACTTCTTTGCCCATGTGCCATTGAAATAGATGGCGTTGAGCAGGTAACTGACGAAACTAGGATCGAACTCATCCTCTTTCAGCACTTCCTTGATCATACCCTCCGTATGGTCACTGCCCCATTGGTTGATGACATCACGGGTCTTGCCATCTGAGAAACTACGGCTTTCAGGTTCTGCATTGTAATAGGCTTTAGCCGTTGACACAAAGTCGGGGTACAGATTATATCCCCAATCCGTGTTGACATAGATGTTGTTTGAAATCAGCACCTTCGTCTTTTCATCGAGGGTAGAAGCCCTTTGCAGCATCTTGTAACAGAAGTCATTGATGCCTGCAGCACCTGTCTCGGTGAATCCTAATACCTTATTAATCTGTTCCTGTGTCTCACCGGCAGCCCCGTTGTTGAGCATGCCTAAGGCATACGTGATACTGATAGGCGAGAGGATCTGACTCTCCTTTACATCACGAGCCTCCCGGAAGAGGTTAAAGGCAAAGTCGTTGCTACTGCTTACCATCTCCTGTTCCGCACGGGTCAGGTCGAGTGTGGTGGGAAGATCCGGTACGGGAATATTCACGATGGGTTCTTGGGGTTCATCCACATCGTTGTTGCTGGAACATCCTACCAGCATCATTGTTGCCATCATCAGGGCGATGACTGTCCCATTCATTTTCTTCATATCAGTTGCAAATTTACTGTTTTCTGTCCATATAACCCACAACATGCCAAAATACTGCATGGGAAAGAGTTAAAAAAACATAAAGACAGTCTTTTTGCTACTTTTTATTCGGTTTGAACCGTTCCTCGATGGTCTGGAAGACAACGAAAAGGACAGGGACGATGAATATCAGGGCAATGGTGCCTACCACCATGCCACCGATGGTTCCCACACCGAGGGAATGGTTACCATTGGCACCGACACCTGTGGCGAGGGCAAGGGGTAACAGTCCGAAAACCATCGTGAGAGAAGTCATCAGAATCGGACGCAGACGCACTGCTGCGGCATCGAGGGCTGCCTCGACGATACCCATCCCCTGACGCCGACGTGTCGTGGCGTATTCTGTCAGGAGAATTGCCGTCTTCGACAACAGACCTATCAACATGATCAGACCCGTCTGCATGTAGATATTGTTCTCCAGACCCCACATCCAGGCGAAGAGGAACGAGCCTGCCAGTCCGAAGGGTACGCTGAAGATGACGGCAAGGGGGATGAGCAGACTCTCGTAGAGGGCACAGAGGATGAGGTAGATGAAGACGATACAGAGGATGAAGATGAGGGCAGTGGTGTTTTGCGACGAGGCTTCCTCACGTGTCATACCACCAAACTCGTAGCCATAGCCTTCCGGCAATACCTCGGCAGCAACTTCCCGGATGGCATCGATGGCCTGTCCGCTACTGTACCCCTCGGCAGCAGTACCACCCACGTTGATACTGGGGAAGAGGTTGAAGCGGGAGAGGGTTTCGGAACCGTAGATACGTGTCAGGGTCAGATACTGTCCGATGGGTGACATCTCACCCGTATTGGTTCGCACGAAGATATTGTTCAGCGACTCCGTGTCGAGACGGTACTCCGGCGAGGCCTGTACCATGACACGGTAGAGTTTGGTGAAACGTACGAAGTTCGAGGCATACGAGCCACCGATATACCCACTGAGGGCTGCAAGGACATCACTGGGTGACACACCACGACGCTTACACAGGGCGGCATCCACCTCGACCCGGTACTGCGGGTACTTCAACGAGAAGTTGGTGTAGGCACGACTGATCTCAGGTCTTTCATTCAGGGCGGCAATGAGTCGGTTGGTATATCCGAGCAGATCGTTGATGGTACCACCGTGTTTGTCTTGGACGTGCATCTCGAAACCGTTGATACGTCCGAAACCCGGTAACATGTTCTGGGTGTTTACCTGGATCTTCGCATTGGTGATGTCGGCAGTACGACGATAGATCTCATCGACGATACTCTGTACATCGTCGCCTTTGCCCTTGCGTTCACCCCACTTCTTGAGTTTCAGGGTGAAGTTACCGTTCGACGAGGATTGTTCGAAGTTATTGCTGTTTCCCGCAATGAGGGAGTAGATACGGAGTTGCGGCAGATCCTTGATACGTTTCTCCACCTCTTTCAGGATGCCGTAGGTCTGTTGCAGACTACTGCCCGGCGAGGCTTGTACATTGATAAAGACAGTACCCATGTCCTCGTTAGGCACAAGTCCGGTACGGGTGGTTCGCATCATCCATCCCAGTACCAGGATGGCAACAACGACAAGTCCTGCAGCGAGGACCTTGCGGTTGATGAAACCTGTGACGGCATGTTTGTACTTATCGGATAGGGAGGTGAAGATGGCATTGAACCGTGCGTGGAATCGTGTCGGAGGCTGATCCCTCATGATGATTGCCGAAAGGGCAGGTGAGAGTGTCAGGGCATTAAACAGTGAGATGGCTACGGCAATGGCCATCGTGAGTCCGAACTGCGTATAGAAGGTTCCTGTGACACCACCGATGAAACAGACTGGCACGAAGACAGCCATGAATACCAGTGTGGTAGTGATGAGTGCCGACGTGATGCTGTGCATGGCCTGTTCCGTGAGATGCTTCGAATCATGGGAATCTTCCCCATGATTCTCCAGTCTCGCCTGTACCGCCTCAACTACCACGATGGCATCATCCACCACGGTACCAATCACCAGTACGAGGGCGAAGAGTGTCAACATGTTCAGGGAGAAACCGATGGCGTAGATCACAGCCAGGGTGGCTATCAGTGATACCATAATAGCAATGGCGGGGATGACAGTGGCACGCCAACTGCCCAGGAAGAGCCACACCACGAGAATCACCAGTATCAGGGCTTCGAGGAGTGTCTCCACCACACTGGCAATGGAGGCATCGAGGAAGTCCTTCTTGCTCTCCAGGTCTTCGATGACAATGCCTGGCGGCAACGATCCACGTATCTCCTCCACCTCACGGTCTATCTGTTTGATGATCTCATTGGCATTGGAGCCTGCCACTTGGTTGATGCTGATGTTGATGCCGGGACTACCGTTGGTCTCACCGATGATATTATAGTTCTGCGAACCCAGTTCCACACGGGCAATGTCACCGATGCGCAACACGTCGCCATTGGGTAGTGAACGGATGACAAGGTTCTCGTATTCCTGTTCCTCCTCGTAGCGTCCACGGTATTTCAGCACATACTGGAAGGTGTTCTCACTCTCAGCACCCAACGTACCTGTAGCCACCTCGACGTTCTGTTCGTTGAGAACCTGTGTGACATCAGCGGGAGTCAGTCCGTAACGGGCCATCTTCAACGGGTCGAGCCAGATACGCATGGAGTAGTCGGCACCCATCACGTTCACCTCACCCACACCGGGGATACGGCTCAGGCGCGGTTCGATATTGATCTTCGTATAGTTGGCGAGGAACGAACGGTCGAAAGTCGAGTCAGGACTATAGACGGCAATCTGTTTGATGTTCGAGGTCTGGCGTTTGCGTACGGTGAGTCCGCTCTTCACCACATCACTCGGCAGACGCCCCTGTACGGTGGCGGCACGGTTTTGTACGTTTACCATCGCCATGTCGGGGTCGGTACCCTGACGGAAGAAGATACCGATGGAACCGGTACCATTGTTGGATGCCGACGAGGTCATATACATCATACCCTCCACGCCGTTGATAGCCTCTTCCAATGGTACGACAACACTCTTCTGTACCGTCTCGGCGTTAGCACCGGTATAGGATGCCATGATACGGACGGTAGGCGGTGCAATCTCCGGGAACTGTTCCAGAGCCAGTTGGCTCAGTCCGATGATACCGACGAGTACCATCAGCACCGAAATCACTCCTGAGAGTATCGGCCTGTCGATAAATGTCCTGACGTTCATTGCTTACTTAATTTCAATTCCTTCCTTGAGTAGTCCGGCACCTTCGGCGATGATGGTGTCACCAGCGTTAAGACCTTCTTCCACGATGTATTCCTTGCCGTTGTTCTGTGGGAACAGAGTGACAGCAGTAGCCTTCGTCTTACCGTCGATGACACGGTAGACGAATATACGGTTCTGTAATTCGTAGGTAGCCTCCTGAGGAATGACGATGCACTGTTGGCGATGTGTCGGTACAACCACTGTGGCACTGCCACCGTTATGCAGCAGATGACTGGGGTTGGGGAAGGTGGCACGGAGTGTGACGGCACCTGTCTGGGAGTCAACGGTTCCGCTGACAGCACTGATATGCCCCTTCTGTTCATATACCTGTCCGTTGCTCAGGTGCAGACTGATGGCTGGGGACTTGGCAACAAACGCATTGATGGAGCCGTATTGGGAGATCAGGTCGAGTGTCTGGTTCTCGCTGATACTGAAGTAAACGTACATCTCCGAGTCGTCAGCCACCGTCACCAACGGTTCACTGATGTTGCTGCTGACGAGGGATCCCACATGCCAGGGAATCATGGATGCCACACCACTGACGGGACTCTTCACCTCCGTATAACTCAGGTTGTTGCGGGCATTCACCTCCTGTGCCTTGGCTTGGGCCAAGGCTGCCTCAGCCTCCAACAGGGCGTTGCGCATCGACTGTACCGAGACATCACCCACCACATGTTCATTCTGTAGACGAGCCTCGTTCTCATAGTTCATCCGTGCCGTGGCGAGTCTTGCCTCCGCACTCTTACGGGCAGCCACAGCCACTTCCAAGGCAGCACGGAAAGGTACTTGGTCAATGATGAACAGTGTCTGTCCCTTCCGGACGGTCTCACCTTCCCCTGTCAGGATACGTGTGATGCAACCAGACACCTGGGGACGAACCTCTACAATCTGCCGACCTGTGAGTCGTGCACTGTAACGTCGTTCAAGTGTCATATCCTTACGACTCACCACCATGGTCTGATACTTCGCCTCATCGTGTCCCTTGCGTTTTTCCTCACCGCATGACGTGACCAGCAGCAGGGCTGCAAGCATAGCGATGGGAAACAATCTCTGCCTCATAATCTCAGTTTTTGTTGGGTTTATTATCAATGTGTGTGCAAAAATAGCAATAATTCTGCAATTATCCGTCACTTTATAGCGAAAAAAAAGTGAAATGAAGTGGATTTGCTATTTTTCCGTCTCTTTTTTCCGTCAGAACGCAACAGACAGTTCAAAATGCATCCGTTTACCGGATACAGGATGGATGAAGGTGATGGCCTGGGCCTGAAGATAGAGACGGTCTGACTTGTGTCCATACAGTTCATCGCCCACAATGGGACAGCCCAGACCATCGGGGTGGGCACAGTGCATCCGCAGTTGATGGGTTCGTCCGGTATGGGGCCAAAGGGCTAAGAGGGTGACACCAGGACTCTGTGTCGACAGCACCCGATATTCCGTGATGGCCCGTTTGCCCCGTTCATAGTCCACCACCTGACGGGGTCGGTTGACGGGGTCGTATATCAACGGCAGGTCGATGATGCCGTGTTCCTTTTCAGGAGTGCCCTCTACAAGGGCGAGGTATTTTTTCTTGATGGTGTGTTCCTCAAACTGTCTTTGCAGATGGTGATAGGCCTCGGCTGTCTTTGCCACGAGGATGAGTCCCGATGTCAACATATCGAGCCGGTGTACCATCATGGCACCTTCCCAACGTTGTTGTGCCCAGGTAGCCACGGAATAGTTCTCCGTCCGTCCAGGGACACTCAACATACCGGCGGGTTTGTTGAGCAATGCCAGTGCCTCATCTTCATAGACAATCTCTGGCTGAAGATGGGACGCACCTGTCTCTTCCGGGTTTGGATCCACGTCGAGTCCCTGTAGCATCCAGGTGAGGATGGGTTTGCACTTACCCCGACAGGCGGGATAGAACTGACCATGTTGTCTGATCTCACTCTTCGGCGAGGGTCCCCACCAGAACTCTGCCATGCACACGGGTTTTAAGTGGTGCTGATAGGCATACTGCAGGAGTTTCGGGGCACAACAGTCACCCGTACCACCAGGGGGCAACGGATATTTCTTCCGGATACGGGGTGAACGGTGATAGTCCTGCCAGATATCCACCAGATCCCTTGTCTCACCTCGTGCGTTCAACAGGCGATACTGTCGGAAGAGCCAGAGTTGCAGGTCCTGCGACATCTGTTTATGCCCTTCAGACTGCATGATCTCTTGTTCTTTCTGTTTGAAGTAACCATCGGGTTGTTGGGCGTCAAAGACGGGTGGCACGAAGTAGTCCCAGTCATTGCGTCCTTCCAACAGTCCCGAATATGCCGCGAGGAAGCCACCTTCCACTACCAGAACCCCGAACATCTTTCCTTCCGTGGGCTGGATCCGTTCTATCTCACGCTTCACCTCCTCCGCTGCAAGGATACACAACGGATGGGGCTCATAACAGAAAGGATAGGTAAATCGCTCCGGCTCAGGAATATCAGAAGACAGGAAGTGCAACCTCATAAGTCATCTCTCACTTCTCACCTCTTCCCTCTAAGATATCGAGACATTTCTCCACGGGAATGCCCTTGTTCCTGTCTGGCGTATCACGGTAACGGTCTATCATGCGGAACACGGTATCCATTGCCGTACGGGTAGACTTGCGCAGGTTCTCGCCATTCAACAGATGTCCGATCAGGACAGCAGAGAAGATATCACCCGTGCCATGAAACAGTCCGGGAATCTCGTGATACTCCAGATGGAAATAGGTATCGTCGTAATGGTTGTAGCCCACCACGGCGTTCTGTCCCTCAATCTTACAACTGGTAATCAGCACCGACTTACAACCGATATCACGGAGTTTGTCCAGTAGTCTTTCGGCCTCTATCCATGAGATACCCTCCATCTTAATCGGTGTATCGGTGAGATAACAGGCCTCCGTATAGTTCGGAAAGGTGAGATGTGCCACACTGACCATCTCACGCATCAGTTCCACCTGACGGAGGGTCATACCGTTGTAGAGCCGTCCGCCATCACCAAGGATGGGATCTACGAAGACTGTCGTGCCCTGTGCACCTTGTTCCTTGCAGTAGCCTGCCACCAGTTTGGCCTGTTCCTCACTGAACATCAGACCCGTACAGACGGCATCGAAACTGAAACCGAGTTCCTTCCATACCGGTAACGTCCCACGGATATAGTCGGTGGTGTCCTGGATATTAAACTTCCCGTAGTCGAGGGTGTTCGACACCAGGGCTGTGGGCAAACTATATGTAGGTATGCCCAGGTACGACAGGATGGGCAACATGGCACCCATGCCTACCTTGCCATAACCTACAACATCATTTATCAGCAATATCTGTTTCATTTCGGCTGCAAAGGTAGTGAAATTTTTGAAATTAGCAAAAAAATCACTACCTTTGCAGCCAGTTTTATGGGAAATCAGCAGAATTCACCGATATTGGCCCTCCAGCAACAGCGGCTACTGCTCCAGATGGAGTATGCTGCCGAAAAGGAAACCTACCGCCAGCAGACCGAACAGATGGGACTGCAGCGGAAGGTGAAACGTGGTGATGCCTGGTGGCCCGTGAAGATGGGGAAGAGTTACTATAACTCGCTGAACCAACTTGTGGTGGAGGTACATCGCCAGGGCGATGATAATGAGGAGATAGAACATAACTTCGAGTTCGGCAGGCCGGTGGCTTTTTTTAAGAGCCAAGGCGATCCTGGGAAAGACCAAGGCAATTCTAAGATATCCTATTTCCCTTTTACTGGAACCGTCAGTTACGTCGATGGCGACAAGATGGTGGTGGCAGTGCCTGATAATGGACAGGTTATCGATGTGCAGAGTGCGGAGAATGTCGGCGTACAACTCTTCTTCGACGAGACGAGTTACAAGATGATGTTCGAAGCCCTCGACAGAGTCATCCGGGCCAAGGGTAGACTGGGGTATCTGAGAGACCTGTTCTATACGCCCGCCATGAAGGCAGAGTCTTTTTCTTTCTCATCCCTCCATTTCCCCTATCTGAATCCGACACAGGAGGATGCCGTCAACAAGGTGTTGCGGGCGAAGGATGTCGCCATTGTACATGGTCCCCCGGGAACCGGTAAGACGACCACCCTTGTGGAAGCCATCTACGAGACGTTGCGGCGCGAGAACCAGGTACTGGTCTGTGCCCAGAGTAATATGGCAGTGGACTGGATCTCAGAGAAACTCGTAGACCGTGGCATCAATGTGCTCCGAATCGGTAACCCCACCCGTGTCAATGATAAGATGCTCTCCTTTACCTACGAACGACGCTTTGAGAGCCATCCGGACTACACCGAACTCTGGGCCATCCGGAAAGCCATCCGGGATCTCCGGAGCCACCGGAAGCGCGGCGACGAGAAATATCACCAGAAACTCGAACGCCTGAAGGAACGTGCCACCGAACTCGAACTGCGTATCAATGCCCAACTCTTCGGTGAGGCGCGTGTGATTGCCTCTACACTTGTGGGAAGCAGTAGCCATCTGTTGGAAGGACAGAAGTTCGGCACCTTATTCATCGATGAGGCAGCACAGGCCCTTGAGGCAGCCTGTTGGATTCCCATCCGTAGGGTATCGCGGGTCATCTTCGCCGGCGATCATTGTCAGTTGCCACCTACCATCAAGAGTTTTGCTGCCCTGAAAGCCGGACTGGGTAAGACACTCATGGAACGTATCGTAGAGAACAAGCCCGAGACAGTCACCCTGTTGAAGATGCAGTACCGCATGAACGAGGAGATCATGCGCTTCTCGTCCGACTGGTTCTATGGCAATCAGGTAGAATCGGCCCCCGAAGTGAAATATCGCAGCATCCTCGACCTCGATATCCCCATGACCTGGATAGACACCAGCGAGTTTGATAGCCCATCAGAGCCATTAGATGCATCTACTCCCATCTTCCGCGAACAGTTCGTTGGCGAGTCCTTTGGCCGCATCAACAAAGCCGAGGCAGAACTCACCCTCCTCGCCCTCGAAAACTACTTCCAGAAGATTGGTAAGCAACGTATCCTCGACGAACGTCTCGATGTCGGTGTCATCTCGCCCTACCGTGCCCAGGTGCAGTATCTCCGTCGTCTCTTCAAGAAACGTGAGTTCTTCAAACCTTACCGTTCACTCATCAGCGTCAATACCGTTGATGGCTTTCAGGGTCAGGAGCGCGACATCATCCTCATCTCTCTGGTGCGTTCGAACGACGAGGGACAGATTGGTTTCCTCCGTGACCTGCGTCGTATGAACGTCGCCATCACCCGGGCCCGTATGAAGGTCATCATCCTCGGCGATGCCTCCACCCTCACGCGCCATCCCTTCTACAAAAAACTCTTCGACTACATCGAAGCCCTATAAATACGCAGACAGTTCCAGTTGTCAGGCTTCACTGAAATAATTTTTTGCAATATTATTTGGTGGTTTCGCGGGAAAGTCGTATTTTTGCATGCGAAATGATTCTATTAATGTACGATATGAGGAAAAATCTATTAGCGATGTTTGCCGCCATCTTTGTTTTCTGCGGCACAATCAATGTTCAGGCACAGGTGATGAAGGCTGCCGACCTGGAAAAGTACGCCAAGCAGAAATACGGAGATAAATGGCTCGATGCTGCCGCCAATCTGGCCAGCACACTGACACTTGACAAGAATGAGTCGCTGACCTACCAGCAGGTGATCGAGGCACCGGGCAAGACGAAGGCACAACTCTACGTGTCACTGAACTACTGGGCGACGGCAACTTTCAAGGACAAACAGGCCATCACCCTGAACGACAAGGAGGCTGGTTGCATCATCATCTCATCGACCATCGACGCCATCGCTGACCATACAGGTACACTCTACCGCTACGTGGTGAGCATTACGCCGGTAATCAAGATAGACATCAAGGAGGGTAAGGTGCGTGTGACCTATACCGTACAGAATTATGATGTCCTGAAAGTAGAGGACGGTGGCTGGCTTGGCGGAATCGGAAGCGACAAAGACGACCAAAAACGAAGGAACCAGACTATTTACAGCGATGGCAAACGACTGAAGGATGACAAGACAGACCATAGGCTCTACGATGAGCAGTGGGAGATTGCGAAACACTATCCCTTTGTGGAAAAAGATGCCCAGAAGCGCACCTGTTCGAAGGCACTCGTCATGACTCATGCTTACTCGAATGCGATCATCGACAAAGTTGAGGAGGCGCTGAAGCACGGCATTACCGGCACGGAGGATGATGACTGGTAAATCAGTTTAAACTTTCTAACCCTTGTGATGACGTGCCGCAATTTTCCGGCACATTTTCTAACCCTTGTGATGACGTGCCGCAATTTTCCGGCACATTTTCTAACCCTTGTGATGACGTGCCGCAATTTTCCGGCACATTTTCTAACCCTTGTGATGACGTGCCGCAATTTTCCGGCGCATTTTCTAACCCTTGTGATGACGTGCCGCAATTTTCCGGCACGTTTTCTAACCCTTGTGATGACGTGCCGCAATTTTCCGGCACATTTTCTAACCCTTGTGATGACATGCCCGCAATCGCGCTCACATTTTCTAACCCTTGTGATGACATGCCGCGATTCTGGGGCAAGGAAATCAACGGTTTTCCTAGTCATTTTGTCTGGAGATCCAGATAACCCAAATTTAAAACCACCTTATTTGTCGTGCCCTATTAATTCTCAGTCTTTAAAACGTTGCCTCGGGAAAATGATCACTAGAACCGTCCACGCTGATTTTATATTTCCAAATCTGATTCTGATATGTCATTTGCCCCATCGATCGTTTTTATATAGGGTTTTTCCATTATCCTCACAGTAATAAAGGACATATCCACCAGTTCTCCCATCTTTTGGGTTATCATACATTATATAGCGCATCCATGCATATACAGGATAATTTAGTGCTCCAACACCCTCAATCCAACTCGTGGAATTTGGATAGTTATAAGGTTCATCCTGATAAACATCAAAATAAAATCTGTGATATGAATGATTATCGAGTTCATATGAACTAATCTTTGAAAGAACTGCTTTTACTGCTCCTGTATCGTTAGTCTTAAGCCACGGAAGGACTTCTGAAGACCCGAACTCATCTCCAAGGGCTAGGCAAAAATCATAAGCCAGCCATTCCTCTGCATGCGTGGGGAGCACACAATAAACCTTTTTATCTTGTTCTCGGAGTGCTGCCACATAATCCATATCGCTATGCCCTATATATTGATTGTATAATTTCATATAACTCTTTTCGGAGATAACTGTATCACCATAAAAGAATTCCTTTAATTCAATGATTCCCTCAACATTTGCATATGCCCATATTTTACCGTCCTTCACTATCGGCACATATCCGTCATCAGAATCTGTCTCATGCGACTTTTGATTATTCTCCTGAAACTTGCTTTCTTCCTTATTGCATCCAGCCACGAAGCATATAATCAAACAAATCATCAATATAACTTTTCTCATGTTCATAATGCATTTAATTTTTCACTAATTAAACCCACAAGTTATCAAAACACTGCATCGAAATGGAAATATTTAACTTTTTTTATCTCATTTCACCAGTTTCTCCTCCAATCACGGGGTCGGATTGCGTTCGTTTCAGAAGCCCCGCTACCAGCAAAAGCGAAGTCTGGAATCGATGATGTAAAGTCTCCGCTTTCAAACATTTCATTCGCGATTTCCAATGGGCCTTTTTCACTATCCAAAGTTAGAGAAAGAACTGGGTCTAAAGGCAACCGAGGACTATGCCATGCTATTTTGAGCCGATACTTCTCTAAATACGGAGCCAGCAAGTCTATATCCTCTTCCTTCTTGAGTGTAATTAATACGTATGGATTCAAAAAGTTCTCTCGATACAACTCCCCCCTGTCATCATCTTTTAAAAAACATTGAGTTATTATCACAGACTTTGCATCTTCCTCCCAGAAGTCCAGCGAGGCCAACTTCTCGAAATTTGACCGAGAGATATAAATGATGTCGAAATTCTGGTCTGGGAACGTAAACAGAATCTGAACATTTGCACGTATCCTTTTGCTAATTTCATCATAATCTTTAGGGATACTGACAACGAGTTTGTTCTCGTTTAGGGTTAAGGGAGTTTTCTTCCCAGTATATGCATCGTAATAATAATAGTCCTTTTGTATTACCAGCTGATATTCCCTTACTTCATCATTCTTCAGTTGTTTGAACTTGACTATCCGGAAAGTCACTTTGTCGCCGATTTCTAACGTGGATCCCTGGAGGTCGGATGTCGCGAAATGACAGATTTCATGGTTGCCCATAGGCGGCATGGTACGGAAATAATAGATGGCGTATGGCGGGGCTTGGATGATTTTCACCTCGACCTCATTGTCGTTTATGGCTGTCACCTCACCGACAAAAGAATCTGATGGTCCGTTTTTCCATTCATAGCGAAACTCCTCACTGTCATCAAAGTCTTTGGTAAATACGAAATAGTCTTTGTCTGTATAGTATAACCTCAACTGTTTTCCATCCAATTGATAGGCCTTGATGTCACAGATATGATTCTCGAAGAAATTGTTTTCCATGAGACTACAACCGACTTCCGTCATGCCCCCTCGCATATCACCTCCGAAGATCATTTCGTTTCCATTGAGAGTTAACAGGCCGATAAAGATATCGTTCACTATAGAATACCCCATCACATAACCCTCTTTGGGTATTTCAATACTGAGATGCTGATGACAGACATAATTGGTGTCCACTTCAAACCAGGTTCCTCCGTCGTTCCATCCCACCAACCACCATTCGCCGTATAGCAATTCCGTCGGGCTGGACTTGTCAGAACCAGGATTGTCTTCATTCTCATTGTCACACGCAGTCATACCAACCAACGTCATCAGCATGAGCGTCATTCCGATAAATGTCCTTGTTTTCATCATATGCAATAGTATTGGTTTCGTTTGCAAAGATATAAAAAAATCTCGATATCTTCCAAAAAAAACGTTGTCGAGATGGTGGACAAAATGTTGTCTACCATCTCGACAGGTTAAATATTTGCCGATTTCATCGGGGAAAAGGCCTATTCTTTCTGAATCAGGACCACGGCGTAGGCGGAGATACCCTCTTCACGTCCTGTGAAACCGAGTTTCTCTGTGGTGGTGGCCTTGATGGAGATGTCGTCGGTATCGCAGCCGATGACCTGTGCCATGCATGCCTTCATGGCGGGGATATGGGGATTCATCTTGGGACGCTCGGCGCAGATGGTGGCGTCGATATTCACCAGATGATAGCCCTTGGTGGCAATCAGTTCTATTGTTTTCTTGAGGATAATCTTGCTGTCCATGCCGTCGGTCTCGGCACTGGTATCGGGGAAGTGATAGCCGATGTCGCGCATGTTAGCAGCACCCAACAGGGCATCGCAGACAGCATGCAACAACACGTCGGCATCGCTGTGGCCCAACAGACCCTTTGCATGCTCTAACTTGATGCCGCCCATCCACAGGTCGCGGCCCTCCACCAACTGATGGACATCGAATCCGAATCCTACTCGTATCTTCATTTTCTGAACAAGTCCTTGATGCCGTCCATGTCGAAGGCAAGGGTGAAACGTAAGGTCTGATCCAAGGGGTTTGAACGGGCCGTGGAGATGACATAACCCACATCGAGTGAGAAGACACTCATGCGGAAACCGCCACCAACGGTGAAGTACTTCAGGTTACCCTTCGACTCGGCCTGATGGTGATAGCCCGCACGGATAGAGAATTGGTCGTGGTACACATACTCGGCACCGACGCTCCACTGGATCTCCTCCAACTCCTCCTTAAAGCCGCCAGGGGCATCGCCGAAACTCTTGAAGATACCACTGATGGCACTGACATCACTGTATTCCCGACGTACACGGTCCTGATAGTCGGTGTTGCTCTCGCCCTCCTCCTGGGCAGGGACGGTAGGTACGAGCAGTTTGTTGGCATCGGCAGTGATGGTGAAACGGTTCCATTCATCGACAGGTATCATCAACGAGGCACCCAGTCGCATGTTGGCGGGCAGGAACTGACTCTCCTCGTCGCCGAAGAAGGAGATCTTCGAACCGATGTTGGAGAGGTTCAGACCGAGGCCCAACTGACACTCGCGACTGCCGAGATTAACGTATTTGTTATAATACATGGCCAAGTCGGCAGCAAAGGCTGAGGCAGGCTTGGAGTCCTCGCTGTAGTCATAGCGCAGATCGCTATAGATCCAGCGCAGGGCGGCTGCCATAGAGAAATTCTCGGAGAGCATCAGCGAGTAGGCCACGTCGAGTGACATCTCGTAGGGTTTCACTGTCATGTCGCTGCCGTCGTAGGTATACACCTCACCCAACGAGAAATAACGCAACGAACCGGAGATGGCGGAGTAGTCGCCGATACGATAGTAGCCCGCAAGATAGGCCAGGTCGATATCGTTCACCAACTGGCGCAGCCACGGGGTGTAGTTCAGCGCAATACCGGCGCGGGAGATACAGAACGGGTATTTGGCGGGGTTCCAGTACTGTGAGTTGACATCGGGGTCGGTAGCAACACCCACGTCACCCATACCAGCCGCACGGGCATCCGGGGCAATGGTCTGCGAGACGACGGCATGCTCTACGGGATTGAACATCGAGATCTTGTCATCGTCCTGGGCGGATGAAGTGAATAGTGAACAGTGAATAGTGAATAGTGTCACCATCACTCTCAACAGGGTTATCTTTGAAGTTTTCTTCATATCCAAATTGTTGTTTAGTTATTATTCATTATCATCAGTTTCTTGGTCTTCGACGACTGTCCGCTACCATCACTGCTGATGGACACCTTAAACAGATACACACCCGTCTGGAGACGGCGTCCGCCATCGGTGGAGAGATCCCAGTCGAAGGTATAGGTATCACCCGAGGGTACGCCTGTCTCGGTATAGCGCCACAACTGTCGTCCGGCCATGTCGTAGATGTCAAGTTGTACGTTGAGTTCACAACCGGCCCTGTCGTGGGTGATGATGAAGGTAGCACCTGTGGTGGAGTTACGGACACATTTTACGTTGATGCAATCAGGTTCCACGCCCCGGGCCACCTCAAAGTCGAGTTCTGCCGTCGAGGAGTTGTTCAGCACATCCCAGGCACGGAACAGGAGTTTATGATGTCCGTAGTCCAGTTTAGGAATGCTGAAGCCTAACGATCCGCTACGGTAGTCACCAAACTCATAGTTGAAATAACTGTTGAGGTTATAGGTCTTTGACATGTCACCGTCTATGATCAGTTCCAGGTCGTGTCCGATACTGCTACCGGAGGAGTTGATGCCATTGTCATCGTAGAGTTCTGCCACGAAATAGGGCGAAGTATGTACCTTGTTGCCGCTCTTGAACGACTTGGTGTTCAGGTAGCAGTAGATGCTGGGACCGATGGAGTCGTTGAGGGCTGTGCTGCTGCCATTGAGGATGAAATTGCTGTTCTCACCATGTGCCGTGCCGGTCTTGGCTTGATTGACGGCATAAAGTGTCATCAAACCGGTCCCGTCGGTATAACTGATATCCTTTGGCACGGCGAAGGTCAGGGTGAAAGTACCATTGCGGATACTGTCGGAGCCGTTATAGAGGGTTTTCGTACGATCTATGAAAGTGAATGGGACATCGGCTTCGCTCTCATCGTTCAAGCGACAGACGATGGTCTCCTCCGCATCTCTGACAGAGGCTGTGATGGTGCCATTGAACGCTTCATCCAATGTTTGTCCGTTGAGCACATGACCTGTCACCTTGGCAATGGAGCCAGCAGGCAGACGGACGGTTGAGGCTTCGTTTAAAGGCATGCCGTTGATATTGTCGATGACGATGCTCTGCGTCGGGGCTGCCAGTACCAGGGCAGGATCGCCCAAGAGCGTATATTGCAGTTTGTTGGGGGTGACATCCTTCCTGAATTCCACCAGGTCGCACTTCGTCATACGGACAGACTCGCCGATGGTGTTTCTTACGCCGTTGGTGGAGCCCAACACATATTGTGAGAAGCCGAGATTGATCAGTTCGTTGTAGTTGGCATAGACGGTACGGGTGGTTCCGAAGAAGGCAACGGCACCGCCTTTCTTATTGAGCACCGCCGTCTCGCCGATATTCTCTTCTTGTCCGTCGAAGGCCATGATGTCGCAGGATGCTGTCACCCAGAGCGGCAGGCGCAGTGAAGTGGCCTCCTCGAAGTCGGCGATGCGCAGTACGAACTCATGCGACAGGGCATAGGAGATACCGTGTCCGCAGTAGTTCATCATCAGGGCGCCCTCTGCCATCTGACTCTTGATCAAATTGGTTGCATCGGGATAGGAATTGCCTGTCGAGGAAGACTGACGGGCATAGGCATCCCAGTACACCTTCTTGATATTGAAGGCGGGATAGTCTTCCTGTAGGGCGGTGGCAATCTTATCGGCTGTTTTCATGTGGGCATTGTTGTTGCCGTCGTCACCCATAAACATCAGGGTGTTCTGCCAGGGACCGGCATACTCGTTGTTGGCATAGCCGATGGTCTTGTCTACCAGTGTCTTTGCCTCTTCGAGTGTTCTTGCAGGGAACCTTCCGACAGCCACATCCGGTTTGCCGAGATAATAGGTACTCCTGCCTGAGGTCTGCTGGATTTCTTCTTCGTCGTCGAGGAGACAGAAATAGTCGTCGCTCACATAACAACTGACTTCGCTGAAGGAGTTCTCGCTCTCATAGCAGAGTAGGAAATCGTCGGGATTGCAGTTCCTCCAGTCGGAGATGAGCATACGGTTGTCCCACGCCCCATCGCCAAACAGCAACAGATAGCGCGGCATATCGGCCTCGGTCTCTGCCTTGTCGTAGAACATCTTCAGGTAACGACGGTAGGCATTGGCGTCGGGCGTACCACTCGAGAACTCGTTGTAGAGTTCATCAGCAGGCACGATGCGTACCCGCAGACCATCCTTCGTCTCGTGGTGCGTCTTGATACGTTCTGCCTCCGAGAGCCATTTCTGTGTAGTAGGGATGATGATGACCATATCCACCGGTGCATCTGCATGATGATCCTGATTGGTGATATGATAAAGTAGTTCGGGGGCCGGGATACTGGCAGAGGAAAGATCTGGCAGTGCCTTCGGCTGGTCACAGGTCAGTGCCAGATAGTCCAGACGGACGTTGCCACCCGATGTCTGGGTAATCTTAATGGTATTTGAACCTACCTGAAGACTATCCAGACGGAAGAACCAGGTGTGGTCGGCAGCCTTCATGAAGTCATCCACGAAGTCTATCACGTTATTGGTTCTTTTCGAGGCAGCAATAGCAGCCCTGTCTACTACGATCTGCCCTATCTCCTGACCGTTGACGGTTACCGTTGCCTCGAAATAGTTGTCATAACTCATTGCCACCGACAGGGTACCGGCGGCACTGCTTGACGATAGGGTGTAACTCTGCGGATTACCGATGGTGTAGAGTGTCTTGTCGAAGAGTTTCCTGCCACCATGGAACCAAGCATAGTCATCGACCTCATAGAGGGAGTGGAAGTCATCGGCCATGGGGTAGAAGGTGGCCTTGAAATCTTCCTCACTGAGAGTCAATGGTTCGTCGTCGCCGCTGTCGGTGAGGAAATAATAACCGTAATCGGAATAGTTGTTGCGGATGCGAGTGGTGGCGGAGTCTGTCTCCCATGTGACGGGACCTACGCCATAGAATAGTTTCTTTCCTCCGATTGTGCAGGTAGGTATTTCCTTCAGGTCATCGGTGGCTATCAGGTATTCTTCTGTCAGACTCTCCGGCTGTAAACCACCGCCATAGCCATAGACCTTTACCTGAGAGATGTCTTGGAAACCGCAACTGCGGGCAAAACTGCCGGATATCTGGTAGATACCACTTGCCGGGATACGGATCTTCGCCCATAGGCCGTCCTGAAGTACGGAGTGTTCAGCGTAGCGTCCTGAATGGACAGACAGAGAATCGTCGGCTCTTGTCCTGGCCTGTGCTTTAACGGAACCCTTCACATTTAACTTGAAACTGACCAATTTCTGGTATTTCCCGTCGCGTTTCACAATCGGACAGAACGACACGTCGAGCATGCCCTGTTTCTTTGCCACGCAGACATGTTGCATAATCTCCGGCAACTCCCCAGGTTCTTCGCCACCCAACTGATGATAACGTTGGATGTCGGCCTCTGACATATCGATGAATTCGGGATATTCGATGCTGACGGTGTAGGTGGAGTCAGCATAGTGAGGACCCAGTTGTTTCTGGTAGGTATAGGCTGGCAGGAGAGAGTCAAGCCTGACCTCTTGAGCGGTCAAGTTGATAAACCCTTGTGCCTTGCCCTGCAAGCAGAGCAGCAGAAGAGTCAAGCCTGTTATCAGCCTCCAATTTGTTTTCACTTCATCTATTATAACGGAAGAAGTGCCGATTTATTGTGAAAGTCTACTTACAATTGAACGCCAAGACCTTCCGTTCTTCGAGCCAGCCCTCCAGATGGTCGTCGATATGCACGGGACCGACACCTGCCGGCGTACCGGTATAGAGCAGGTCGCCCGTCTTCAAGGTAAAGAACTGCGAGATGTAGGCGATGATCTCATCCACCTTATACAACATATCACTGGTACAACCCTCCTGGACGGTCTTACCGTTGATATCTAAATGGAAGTGGATGCGCTGGATATCCAAAAACTTTTCTTTGGGCACCCACTCGCCGATGGCGGCAGACCCGTCAAAACCCTTACAGATGGTCCAGGGCTGTCCGGCCTCGGAGGCTTTCTTCTGCAAGTCACGAGCCGTGAAGTCGATGCCGAGTGTCACGGCATCATAATAACGGTGGGCAAACCGTTCCGGGATATTCTTCCCCAGACGGCAGATACGTACGACAACTTCCGTCTCGTAGTCGATACGTCCCAGATGGTCGGGGATAAAGAAAGGCTTGCCCTGATTGAGTATCGCCGAGTCGGCCTTGGTGAATATCACTGGCTCGTCGGGTCGTTTAACAAAATTATGCAGCTCACGGTTGTGGGCTGCATAATTCATTCCTATTGCAAAAATCTTCATTAGTCTGCAACGAGTGTGAAGCGCTTGAAGGCAACGATCTTCAGATCCTTGTCCTGCTTGGCGAGCCACTGAGAGACAGTAGCCTTGTCGCCATCGCCGAACTGGAACTCCTGGTCAACCAGGCAACTCTCCTTCAGGAACTTCTGAACACGACCCTTGGCGATGTTCTCGATCATAGGCATCTTCAGTTGGGCCTCACCCTCGACCTTTGCATCGGCAATGATCTTGCGGGCCTCGTCAGCCTGAGCCTGTGTGAGCCAACCCTTGGTCATGTTACTCTCGATATGATCCTCAGAATCTACGAGGTTGGGGTTGATGCCAGCCTTCTTGAGTTTCATCTCCACGAACTTCTCGACCTGCTCCAACTTGGTCTTCTCGAAAGAGGTCTTGTATTCCTCATCGAGGATCTTCTGGTCAACGCTCTGAGCGTCGAGAGCCACGGGCTTCATGGCAGCCACCTGCATGGCTACGAGGTGACCCTGCTCAGCAGCGGGCTTGTTGGTCTGTACCATGGTGCACAGGGTGTGCTTACCCATGTGGTCGTAGATCTCCA
>Ga0310697_10000551_pt1 | contig 49469 bp, 41 predicted proteins | sample 172DNAGHGlowgp2_FD_203883 | JGI IMG/M metagenome (GOLD analysis project Ga0310697, IMG submission 203883) | Sheep rumen microbial communities from Palmerston North, Manawatu-Wanganui, New Zealand - 1728 DNA GHGlow gp2 (v2) (version 2) | ecosystem: Host-associated > Mammals > Digestive system >...
AAGGAGGAGTTAGCCGTCAAGCGAACGGGCTAGGGCCCAATTTCCGACACAGGCCGAGGTGACACAAGACCCTGACGTTGCTGTGAGGCTGTGAAGTGTACATCCCGTGGCGCTTACAACATAGTGTTCCGGTGTTTCCAGATGAGCACAAAATTGGCGTGAAATGCATATCGTTGATTGCCAGTGAATTGCACATATTGAGTCCGGAATTTTTCCCGACTCAATATTTGTAATTGTCTCATTCAGTGAAAGTTGCATTTCACGGGGTCTGAACCACCGGGAGGCAGGGAGTTCATGTGCATCGCTCCGACAAGGCCCATCGTGCCTCCGCAAGGCAGGTGCGCATGTGCATCGCTTCAAACAGGGCCTAGTTGCCACCGGGGGGCAGGGAGTAGGTGTCAGTGCTGTCGCGCTTCGCTTGCCTGCTCACGGCTTTTTCGAAGAAATGTACGGCACGGGGGCCTTCCATATCATCGAAAAAGCCGTCGAGCCTGAGAGGGGGCTGACGCCACGCTTCGGGGCCGGAACAGTAATCAAGAGCCTCCGTCACCCGCTCAGAAAATCAAGGGACGGCACACACTTATCAAGAGTCTTTTGCCGTGGCTGACGCCTAAACCCTTGGACCCGTTTTGCTTCGATTCGGGGGAAAGGTGCTTCGATTCGAGGGGCGGAATCTATGTGTACATGGGGGAAGTACGGAAAACCGAATCTGAGGGGCGTGGAAAGGTGATTTGGGTGAGAGAGCTGTGTACACATAGATTGAAAAAGGGCGGAAAAGCGGGTTTTCGGGATCTATGTGTACATGAAAAGGGCGTTCTGTGAGGGTTTTTGTGTACACATAGACGTGAAAACAGCGAAAAACGGGGATTGGGAATCTATGTGTACAATGGAGGTGGGAAGAAAAACACCTCAGAGGGGCGTGGAGTGGGGATTTGGGTGAGAGGGATGTGTACACATAGATTGAAAGAGGGCAGAAAAGTGGGGATTTCGGTTCTATGTGTACACGGAAATGGCTCTGGAGTGGGGTTTTCTTGCACACATAGTAGGATAAGGGCGCGAGAGGGCGGTTTTGGGGATATCTCCGGAGGGGGCGAGAGGTAATGTCGTAAGGGGCGGGGGCAATGACGCAAGGCCGGGGATGGTAATGTCGCAAGGGGCGGGGGCAATGACGCAAGGCCGGGGATGGTAATGTCGCAAGGGGCGGTGGCAATGACGCAAGGCCGGGGGTGGTAATGTCGCAAGGAGGTGTGGCAATGTCGCAAAAAAGTGCTATCTTCGCGAGTATGAAACGAATTCTCTGCATTCTCACCCTGGCGGCGGCACTGACAACGGGCTGTAACAGCAACATTTGCCGCTGCACGAAGCCCAATGTAACCAAGGCCTGCTGCACCAGGCAGACCTGCGCCACAGCAGACACCACGAAGGGTTGTTGTGCCTCCGTATGCGCCACGGCAGGTAATTGCACCAGGCAGACCTGCACCGCAGCGCAACCCGCACCTAACGCAACTCAGTTCCGGAGCGCCGCGCCGGACGATCCGTCGGGATTTGTGAACCTCACTGATGTGGTGCCGGATGCCATTCTGGAAATCCGATACTACGGCACCTATAACTTTGTGGGCGCGCGCGTGGACGGGTATCTGCAGCCCACGGCGCTCATAACGCGTGAAGCGGCGGCAAGGCTGAAGGAAGTGAGCGACGAGCTCATAAGCAAGGGATACCGCCTGAAGATATACGACGCCTACCGTCCGCAGTGCGCGGTGGACCACTTCGTGCGCTGGGCCGCGGACCTGCAGGACACCAAGATGAAGCCCTACTTCTACCCCAACCTGGACAAGAGCGTGCTCTTCAGCCAGGGCTACATAGCCAGGTACTCCGGACATACCCGCGGATCCACCGTGGACCTCACCCTCTTTGACATGCGCACAGAGAAAGAGGTGGATATGGGCGGCACATTCGACTGGTTCGGAATAGAGTCGCACCCTACATACACCAAGGGCCTCACCAAGGAGCAGCTCCAGAACCGCAACATCCTCAGGAGCACGATGTTAACCCACGGCTTCGAGCCCTTTGACACAGAGTGGTGGCACTTCCGCCTGAAGGACGAGCCCTATCCGGAAACCTACTTCACCTTCCCTGTAAAAGCCCTGTAGCGCCATGGCCGACAACTACCTTGAAAAACGCGAGGAAGAACTTCGGAGCGCCAGGCCTGCAAAGAAGCACATCATAAACACCTCCCTGGATACCCTCCTCAAGCGCAACCGCAGCTACCGTGGCTACGACCCGGCAAAACCCATAACCGAAGCCACCCTGAGGGAAATAGTAAAAGTTACCACCCTCGTCGCATCCGGGATGAACGCCCAGCGTCTTCGCTTCCGCCTTATCCCCACGGAAAAAGCCGTTCTGGTGCACCCGCTCATAACTCTGGGCGCGGCACTCCCCCAGGAGCATCTCCCCCACCCGGGCACTGAGCCTCAAGGGTACATCGTGGTGTGCGCGGAAGGAGGGCACTCGAAGATTGTGGATATAGACCTTGGAATAGCCGCCCAGAGCATGCTGCTGAAGGCAGTGGACATGGGCCTGAACGGCATTATGGTGCTGAATTTCAAGCCCGAAGAGCTAAAACAAGCGCTGGACCTGCCCCTGGAGCCGCTGATGGTAATTGGCATCGGCAAGGGCGCGGAACGCATATTTCTGACGCAGGCGCAAAGTGGCGGCAGCCTGAACTACTACCGCAAAGACGGGGTGCACTTTGTGCCGAAACTGAGTGTCGATGACGTAATCGTATAGGCCCCCTACGCCGTCTTCCGTGCGCGAATGAGCGAATAGCCCATCCACACAAGGCTGATCACAATGGACATGGCCACGCCCACGGTGCCCATTTCGCGGAGCATCGTGGCCCAGCCGCCTTCAACGTCCAGCGCCGTGAAGAACGGGAACCGCCACGTGAGCTCCCCGCTCATAATATGGTCCACGATGAGCATCACCGTGCCGCCCCAGAGCATTTTCTCGAGAGCCGGGACATTGTGTTTGAGGGCCGATGATGAAGAAGCTATCGACTCTGAATTAACCTTGCGATAAATGGTGGTGGCGATTGCCTGCACCATGGGTACTATAAAACAAGCCATATATTAAAACTATAATTTATCATCCCATACGGCACGTACGGCGTGCACGGAGAAACGGTAGCAATATGCCATCTGCACATAGGGTTTAGTGGTGGCTGCCGTAACGTTCTTAAATTCAACGGCCCTTGCGCCGTTCCCGCCGTTTGTGCCGGTGGAAGACCAGTAAAGGCCGAATTCATTGCGGAAGAAAACGCCAGTGTAGGCCCCTTCCGCCCATCCTTCCACGCAGGGGAAGAAGATGCGCGCCCCGCAGGGAGCGATTGCTGTGTAGCCTTTGATATCGCTACCGTCGCTGTTCTTCCTGGTGGAAACAACCCATTCGCACGCGTCGATAAGTTCCAGGCACTCATCCGCCGTGGGCATCCTCCATTTCATTCCCCACTCCTGATGCGCGGCATCATCGGCAAGGACGATGGTATTCAGATGGTCCGTGGAGTTATATTTTGTGAAGGTATTGCCCCACATGTCCGAAGTGTCGGCCCATTTGTAGGCCATGAAACTCACCTGCTTGTTCTTGTTCCAGGGGTCGATATCGGCCCAGGCGTACAGGTTGCCGTAATCCGCGGGAACCTTCGCCCCAACGTTGTAACCGGCCCAGCGGACGCTTCCGAAGCCCATTTTCACGCCGGCGGCATCCGCATTCTGGGAAACCGTGACGGTTGCCGAAGCGCTATGCCCGCCCACGCTGGCCGTTACCGTGCTGGTGCCGTAGTCCACAGCCACTGCGCGGCCTTCATCGTCGATGGCCACCACCGATTCGTCGCTGGAGCTCCAGACAACCTCCTGGGCATGCGCATATACAGCATCGGCAGGTTCGAAGACTAGCTCCGTGAGAGGCGCGCCGCCAAGGGGCAGCAGTACATCGGTGCTCTCGAAGATGATGTTCTCCACGGCCACGACCGGTTCCGGCACGCTCACAGAGAAGGAATCGCTCTTCCCGTTGGTCGATGTCGCCGACACCGTTGCCAGGCCGGGCCCGACCGCTTCCACAAGGCCTTCCGCACTCACCGTGACCACCGCCGCATCCGAACTTTCCCAGCTGAGGGTCTTGTCCGTGGCATTTTCCGGAAGAACCGTGGCGCTCACCTGCAGGCTTTCCCCTACCTCCAGAGTAACGTTGTCATCGACCTGAAGATCAACGCTTTCCACCTCGCGGGGAAGTACCGTCACCCGGCAATGGCCGTTGAGCTGCATATACTCGATGCCGGCGCCCACCCAGGCTTCTCCGGGAGAGACCGCCGTCACAAGGCCGTTTCCGTCGATGGTGGCAACTTCCCACCATTCCGAGAACCAATGGAGTTCATACTCTACGGCGCCTTCAGGCAGTACCGTGGCGGTGAGCTGGGCGGTTTCTCCTGGATAGAGGGTTATCTCCGAGGGGGTTATGCTTATGCTCTGCGGATACACGGCAGGCTCCGCTTCTTCAACATTCAGATAGCACAAATCGCTCTTTCCGCCGATTTTCACCTTAATCCCGCAGAAACCTTCCTTCAAGGCGGTTACAAGGCCGCTTTCATCCACGGTGGCAACCCCTTCTGGGACATCTCCACCTTCGATTATGGACCATTCCGCTGCCTGGTTGGCTGCACTTTCGGGCGTTACCGTGAAACTCATCTGATAGGTTTCACCCACCTTGAGTTCCAGCCTGTCCGGTGAAATCACAACCTCATCGGCCGGAATATAGGATTCATCCGGAAAATCCGGCAGGAGAGCCGAGAAGTCACAGGCGCAGACTAGTGAAACAGAGGCAATTAATGCTATATATCGTCTCATAAGATTCTGTTTTAACACTCAAATATAGCAAAAATCCGGGATTTTTTTGTATTTTTGGCCGCTAATTTAAAACCTTAAACTCAAAATGTCACTTAAAGGAATGCTTGTAGCCAATTCTCTTCTCGGAATGGCAGGAGGCATACAGTACCTCAAACTCAAGAGCGCAGACAAGGCGCCCCGCAAATCATCAGAAAAAACTCTTCGCGGCATACTTGAGTATGCAAAAGACACAGAGTATGGCCGTGAGCATCATTTTGCCGATATCCTTAAGGCAACAAGCGCAGAAGAACTCTTCCGCCTGTACAAGGAAAACGTGCCCACGAACGACTATGAGGACCTTCGTCCTTACGTTGAGAAGCACAAGAACGGCGGCTCGGACATCCTTTTCCCGGGCAAACCCATCCTTTACGCAACCACTTCCGGCACCACATCGGAGCCCAAGTGGATTCCCATCACCAAGGAATACCTGAGCAACATCTACGGCAAGATGACCAAAGTGTGGCTCTTCAACTTCATCAAGAACCGTCCCCGCGTATTCAGCGGCAAGATTCTGTCGATAGTTGGAAAGGTGAAGGAAGGCGAGGCTCCGGACGGAACCATGTTCGGAAGCGTCTCCGGTGTTACCCAGAGAGACTGCCCCGGCTTCGTGAAAGCTCTCTACTCCAATCCTCAGTGCGTTTATAGCATTGCAGATTACAACGCCCGCTACTACGTGCTCATGCGTATGGGCATCGAGCAGGACATCACCCTCATCGTCACTGCCAACCCTTCCACCATCATCGAGCTCCAGAACAACGTGAACCGCTTCTACGACGCCTATGTGGCCGATATCGAAGCCGGTACCCTGAACAAGGACCTCAAGATAGACCCGGAAATCCGCGCCGAACTCGAAGCCTGCCTGAAGCCCAATCCCAAGCGCGCAGCAGAGCTCCGCGCCCTCAAGGAGAAATACGGCCACGTGCTTCCCAAGCACTACTGGCCCAACCTCCAGATCCTCAATACCTGGAAGTGCGGCAACACGAAGGTGTATCTGGACAAGTTCAAGGATTCCTTCCCCGAAGGCATGCTTCACCAGGAATTCGGTTACTTCAGCTCGGAGTGCCGCTTCGGCCTGGTTATCGATGACACCAACAACACCGTCCTGTTCCCCCACTTCCACTACTACGAGTTCATCAAGGAAGAGGATCTGGACAACCCGAATCCCCGCTTCTACGAACTTGACGAACTTGAGGAAGGCAAGCGCTACTGCCCGTATGTGACCACATACGCCGGTCTGTACCGCTACAACATGAACGACCTTCTTGAGGTTGGTCCCAAGTTCCAGAACACTCCCACCGTGCACATGATCCAGAAAGTGAACGGTATCGTCACCCTCACCGGTGAAAAGCTTCACGAGCGCCAGTTCATCTCCGCCGTTCGCAAGGCAGAGGAAAAGACCGGCCTGAAGACCCGCTTCTTCATCGGCTTTGCCGATCTTGACATCCTTGGCTACCGCTTCTACTACGAGTTCCAGGACCAGAGCGTTACCCAGGAGCAGGCAGAGAAGTTCACCGAGGTTGTGGATGCCATCCTCAAGGAAGTGAACGTGGAGTATCTCACAAAGCGCGATTCCCTGCGTCTGAAGATGCCTCTCACCGGCCGCCTTGTTACAGAGTCGTTCGAGAAGTTCAAAGAGGAATGCATCAAGGAAGGCGCCCGCGACGGCCAGTTCAAGCTGCAGCTCCTCCTCCAGGACGAGAAACGTCACGCCAAGTTCAAGAAACTTCTGCTTGACTAACAAAGAAAAGCCCGACCGTCCGGCCGGGCTTTTTTTTACATCAGTCCCATTCTGGAAAGGAAGTCCAGGAAGGTCTGGGGCCTTATGAGAAGCGGAAACAGAAGGCCGTAGACGGCGCCAGTGAAATGCGCCGTGTGGCCTATGTTGTCCTGCCCGCGCTTTGCCATCCACCAGCAGTACAGAAGGTACAGCGGCGCAAAGATATAGCCGGGAACGGGGATGGGAATCAGGTAGATGTAAATTCCCATCTTGGGCTCGAAAAGAATTGAAGCGAACAGCACTGCCGATATCGCCCCGGAAGCTCCCACCGCGTTATACTGCGGATTGTCCTTGTGCTTGACCAGGTCCAGCACTGTGGATACCGCCAGGGCCGATACGTAGAAGAGCAGATACAGGCCTGCCCCTCCTACGGCGCCCCACAACATGATGAAGTACTTCTCCACCACCGTTCCGAAGAAGAAGAGGGTGAGCATGTTGAAGATAAGATGGCCCCAGCCGCCGTGCACGAGGCCATAGCTGAGCATTCGGTACCATCGGCCCCCATGCCAGGTGTCCCAGGCATTGAAGAGGAGCCTCCGGGCACGATCCGGCCTGGAAAAGCAGGAGATGCTCACAATGGCGGTGATTATAATAATAAGTATAGTTATCATACTTCCACAAATATAAGACGATTTTTTGATATGTATTGATTTTTAATTATATTTGCTCGTTGTGAGGTATTACCCCATAATACTGATAATAGTGCTCCTCTGCTCACTTTCATGCGTTGAAAGTTCACGCAAAGTGTCTCAGGAGGCCCCGAAGGACCTCCCATACCGGGAGATGCGTGAGGGGGATTTGGTTTTCCGCTGCGGAAATGGCATGATGAGCCAGGCCGTGACGCTGGCGGAAAAGAACAGGAGATACAGCCATGTGGCGCTGCTTTTCAAGGACGGAGATGTATGGACGGTAGTGCATGCAGTGCCAAGGGAGCCGGATTTCAAAGGGGATTTCAGCCGCGTGAAGCGGGAGCCTCTGGAGAAGTTTCTCCTTCCGGACATGGCCATCCGTGCGGGACTTGTCCACACGGGGCTCACGGATTCGTTGAAGATTGCGGAAATGAAGGCCCAGGCCTTCCAGGCAGTGAGGGACAGCATCCGCTTCGACGACAACTACGACCTTTCGGACAGCACCGAGATGTACTGTACCGAATTTGTGTGGAGGCTGTATCGCAGAGCCGGTATCGACCTTGCAGAAGGCAGAAGCAAATTCATGCGCACCGTTGTGATAAATGGTGACTGTCTTTTCCCCGAACACGTCTATGATTATTCTTCAAACACTCTTTATTATTCTTTTTAACCTTTAAACACAAAACACTTATGAAAAAGTACATTCTCATTGCAGCAGCTCTGGTAGCAGCATTCGGACTCTGCATTTCCTGCAAGGGCGGCGGCGCCAAGAAGGACGGCCCCGAGGCAACGGCAGAGAAAATCATGAAGTCCATCCAGAAGGGCGACTGGAAAGCCTATGCCGACACCTTCAACCTGGACGACTCCAGCAAGCAGATGATCGCCGGCATGGCAGAAGAAAAGATGGCGGAGAAGCTTTCCGAAGTGGGCGGCGCCATCAAGAGCTACGAAGTTGGCGAACCCGTGATGAAGGAAGACGGCAAGGCCGATGTTACCGTAAAGATGGTATATGCCGACGGCTCGGAGGGCGAAGAGACCTTCAACCTCGTGAACGTGGATGGCAAGTGGCTCCAGGAAATGGACAAATAAGCCTCGTGCTACGGATATAAAAAAAGCGGCTTTCGAAGCCGCTTTTTTTTACCTCTTGAATCCCCACTTGGTCATGCCCACCGCACTGACGTAGGCTTCTTTGCCGTTGTCATCGACAACCAGATAGAACGATCTGAATGGATCGGACTGGTTCATGATATCATCGGCCACATAGGTGTACGGAGTCTGAAGCTCATAGGTCTCGGCATTCATGCTGGAATATGAATAGTCGTAGCCGGCTTCTGCGCCCTCGGGCGGGCCGCCCATGAACCAGAACCAGCCGTTGGCTGCGCTGTCATACCACCCACCCTGCTTCACGCTGTTCTTGGCGATTTCCAGTTTGATGAATCCGTTCTCCTGAGTGAAGGGGCATTCGATGATCATTCCCCAGGCGTGGACCACGAGTTTGGCGATGTTGCCCTTGATTTCAAGGTCCAGCGTGTAATCGTTGGCCTTGTCGTAGGAAGCGGGGCGGAGTCCGTTATGAGGGAATGTCCATCTTCCATCGGTGAGAGGGGCCGACTTGATGGTCGTTTCCTGTTTGTACAGGAGGAAGGATTCGGTTCCGAACTCACTTCCCTGCCTTAAGGCAAGCGCGCCTTTCCCGCCGATGACATGGCATTCATACTCGGATGCGAAATCCGTGGTGATTGTCAGTTTGCCGTCTTTCAGTTTCCAGGTTCCGGTTTCATTGGAAGCATCGTCATAGAAAGACTCGAATTTTCCGTCCTTGCCGAATACATAGACCTCGCTGGGATCCTGTGTGAAGAACCAGGTTCCAACAATGTCCCCGGACTTGGAGGGAGTGGGGTCCTTCTTTGTTTTGTCGCAGGATGCAAGCATCAGGACCATTGCGGCCGCTGCGATAAGATAAAGTGCTCTCTTCATAATTTATTCTGGTTATATGTGTTTTTCCTTCTGTGACAATTGCAAAGATAATAATTTATTTAGTAATTTTGCTATATGGACGAAAAACGTCTCATACAAGTGATTCTGCCGCTCCGGCTGGACTGGGAGCCATATTATTACGTCCCGGCCGGGGTGGATGTTGCCGTGGGAGACCGCCTGAAGGTGAATTTTGCCGGCCACTTCTACATGGCTGTGGTGAGTTCCGTGGACCCGCCGGCCCCGTCTGCTGATATTAAGATAGTCACTGCAGGGGCGCCTGAGGCCGATACACTTCGCATACCGGAGAGGGATATCGAATTCTGGCGAAAGATTGCTTCCTATTATATGTGCACGGTTGGGGAAGTGTACCGCCTTGTTGGTCCCCCGCTCCGCGCAGAGGAAAAGGACGAGCGCAGGATTTCCGACTTGCTCAAACGGGCTTCCAATAAGACAAAGCTTCTGGAAAAGGCCCGTGCGAGCACACGTACGAAAGCCGAGACCATTATTCGTCTGCAGCAGGAATTAGACGAGATTATGAGACAACTCCGCCAGGAGCAAGGTGCTGATATATCCTCAGGTGAGGCTCCGGACCTGAACTTCAATGTGAAGTTTTCTCCGGCTCAGGATAAAGCGCTGCTTCAAATAAAAGAAGGGCTGGCACAGGGGAAACCGGTTCTTCTGGAAGGAGTTACGGGAAGCGGAAAAACAGAGCTTTATCTCCAGCTGGCGTGCGAAACTCTCCGCGCAGGAAAGAATGTCCTGTACCTGGTTCCGGAGATTGCTCTTTCCAGGCAGTTGGAAGACAGGATTGCCCGCGTCGTGCCTTTCGTTCAGGTATATCACTCCAGGGAAAGCATCGGAAGGAGGAATGCCGTTGCCGCAGGCCTTCGCCGTGAAGGTGTGCCGTACATGATTCTGGGAACCAGGATGTCCCTTTTCCTGTCCCACCATAATCTGGGACTCGTAATAGTGGACGAGGAGCACGACCGCTCATACAAGCAGGACTCCCCTGCTCCGCGCTATCACGCACGTGAAACCGCCATCCTCCTTGCAGGACTGCACGGGGCGGGCGTAGTGCTTGGAAGCGCCACGCCGTCACTTGAAAGTGCATATAATGCAAGGATAGGACGGTTCACGGGAGTGGAGCTGAAGGAGGCGTATTACAAGGGCGGCGAGGCCAGCGTGCAGATTATCGACATGGTTGCAGAGAGGAAAAAACGCGGAGTGGTTGGAAGCCTGTCACGCAAGCTGATAGATGCAATTAGCGAAACCATCACTTCCGGTGGACAGGTGCTTTTGCTACGCTCCCGCAGGGCCTTTTCTCCGGCGGTTCAGTGCATCGGCTGCGGGGCAGTTCCAAGGTGTCCCAAGTGCAATGTTCCGCTCAGCTACCACACAAGTCCGCGTGAGCGGCTGCTATGCCATTACTGCGGCTACGGCAGGCCCTACACCGGCACCTGCAAAGAGTGCGGAGGCGAGCTTCAACCCATAGGCAGCGGCACCCAGAAAGTGGAGCAGGAACTCCAGGATATCTTCCCGCAGGCGCGCATCGGCCGAATGGATTCCGACATCGGCCCAGATCCCGAAACTATCCGCAGTTTTGCTAAAGGTGAGATAGATATTCTCATTGGCACTCAAATGCTTACCAAAGGCTTCGACTTTGCCGGCGTGGCCCTTGTCTCAGTTGTGATGGCCGACGACATCCTCTCCGTCCAGGACTTCCGCGCCGACGAATACGCCCTCCATCTCCTGGAGCAGTTCAAAGGCCGATGCGGCCGCCGCGGCACCCCCGGCCGCTTCATCGTCCAGACCCGCGTCCCCGCCCACCCCGTCCTGCAGCAGCTGGCCGGCGGCCCTGACCCGCAAGATGAAGCCGGGATGCTTGACACCTCGCTGGAAGAGCGGCGTCTGTTCTCCTACCCGCCCTTCACACGCATCGTTCTCCTGAGCCTCCGGGACAAAAACCCTCAGCGCCTCGCTCACCAGATCGACACCCTCGCAGAAAACCTCCGCGCCCTGCAGCACCCCAGCCCCGGCTCCACCGGCCCTCAAGGGACCTACGAACAAGGACATCCCTCCAGCCAGTCCTCCTCTGTCACCGGCTCCATAGGCCTTACTGCCCTCTCATGGGACAACGTCATGATTATCGGCCCATACGCTCCGGTGAACGACCACATCGGAGGCGAATACGTACGCTCCATCCGCATCATGCTCCCCCGCGACAAGCACCTGCTCGCCCGCAAAGCCGCCATCTACCGCACCGTACGCAGCTTCGAGACCTCCACCTACCGCTTCGTCGCCATTGACGTGGACCCTGTGTAAGCACTGTCACTGTCACTGTCACTGTCACTGTACCTGTACCTGTCACTGTACCTGTCCATACACACATAGATTCCCAGGCCCCATTCCCCATTCTATGTGTACATAGCCCTCTCGCCCAAATCCCTATTCTACGCCCTTCAGGGCCTCTTTTCCTCCCACCTTCCTTGTACACATAGATTCCCAGCCCCCGTTTTTCGCTGTTTTCCCGTCTATGTGTACACAAAAACCCTCACAGAATGCCATTTCCGTGTACACATAGATCCCAGCCCTCGAATCGAAGCACCTTTCCCCCGAATCGAAGCTTAACGGGTCCAAGGGTTCAGGCGTCAGCCACGGCAAAAGACTCTTGATATATGTGTGCCGTCCCTTGCTTTCACGGGCGGGTGACGGACGCCCTTGATTACTGTCCCGACCTTGAAGCGGCGCGTCAGCCCCGTTCAGGCTCGACGGCTTTTTCGATGATGTGGAAGGCCCCCGTGCCGAACATTTCTTCGAAAAACGCCGTGAGCAGGCAAGCGAAGCGCGGCAGCACTGACACCTCACACCCTGCCTCCCGGTGGCAACTAGGCCCTGTTCGAAGCGATGCTCACGAAGTCCCTTCCTCCCGGTGGCTACTCGCTCCTGTTCGAAGCGATACTCACGAAGCCCCTGCCTCCCGGTGGCACGATGGGCCTTGTCGGAGCGATGCAAATGAACTCCCTGCCTCCAGGATGGTAAAGACCCCGTGAAATGTATCTCTCGCAGTGTGAAATAGTTACGCAAATTGAGTCGGGAAATATTCCGGACTCAATAAGTGTAATTCACTGGCAATCAGCGATATGCATTTCACGCCAATTTTGTGTTCATCTGGAAACACCCGAACACTATGATGTAAGCGCCACGGGATGTACACTTCACAGCCTCACAGCAACGTCAGGGTCTTGTGTCACCTCGGCCTGTGTCGGAAATTGGGCGCTTGCCCGTTCGCTTGACGGCTAACTCCTCCTTTTTAGCCACGCCCGGGGCGTGTCTAACAGTCGTCAAACACACGCCGTCATGCCGCCGAGAGCGGCACCGCTCACTGCACTGCCATCGCGCAGGCTCACCGCACCCACCGCGCATGCCCATTTCCGCCAAAGGCAGCTCGGTGCCACAAGCCCTGCCGTTTTTGCTGTGAGGCGTGCACACAGGTACAGAGGAGAGACAGTGTGGGAACGGAGAAAAAGGGGCGAGGTGTGCACACAGGTCCACGCGAGTGGCAGGGTGGATGCGAAAACGGGCATTTTTGAGCACACCGGTCCAGTGAAGTGGCAGGGTGTGCACGGGGAGAGACAGGCAAGGCACGGGGAAAGGGGCGAGGCGTGCACACAGGTCCAGTCGAGTGGCAGGGTGGGTGCGAAAACGGGCATTTTTGAGTCCACAGGTGCCGGGAAGTGGACGGTTCAAGGCGTTCCGAACACGGAAGAATGGGAAAAGTGAGGCCATGGGTCCAAGCGAGAGACAGGGTGGGCACGGGGAGAGACAGGCAAGGCACGGGGAAAGGGGCAAGGCGTGCACACAGGTCCATGCGGGTGGCAGGGTGGATGCGAAAACGGGCATTTTTGAGTCCACAGGTGCCGGGAAGTGGACCTGTGTGCACGGTTCAAGGCGTTCAGGACACGGAAGAATGGGAAAAGTGAGGCCATGGGTCCAAGCGAGAGACAGGGTGTGCACGGGTGTTGGTGGCGGGAACTGGGACAGGGGCAGGGAAAGAGGGGTAACCGATTTTAGGACGACACGGCGAGGCTGGAGGATAACCGACTCACCATAAGCCAAATAAGCACTTGCGGGTGCAACTGGAATTGCACCCGCAATATGCTAAGCAGCTGTTATACAGAGAGATATGCTCCAGATTCGTCCGTACATCCGGACGGGACTCTCCGCAACTGTCACTTGCCGGGGGGAACGGACAGGCTCACGGAAGGACAGGGGGCGCGGGAGGCTAGTTCCCGGACAACTGCAGTTTGCCGGAGTACACGTTGCCGGAACCGGAGCGGCGGCTGTTGATGCCGCGGGCGGTGCCGCTCACGTAGATGCTGCCGGAGCCGGTTGTGGACGCATCGATCACGCCAGCATCGCGGCACACGAGGTCGATATCCCCGCTGCCGGAGGTGTGCGCAGTGATGGAACTGGCGGTGAGACCGTCCACCTCAAGCTCCCCCGAACCGGAAGTGCGGATTTCGGCGGAAGAGGCAACCAGGCCGTCCACGTCGATATCACCGGAACCGGACGAGCGCACCACGGCAGAAGAGCCACACTCCACGCCGTCCACGGAAATGTCACCGCTGCCACTTGTAACAGCACTGAACTCTGAACAGTTCACGGGCCCGAAAACGGAAATTTCCCCGCTGCCGGTTGTAACAGCACTGAACTCCGAACAGTTCACGGTCCCGGAAACGGTAATGTCCCCGCTGCCGGAGGTCTTCACGAAGAACCCGCCATCCACGGAAATAATCCCGCCATCCACGGACGCGGGACCGTGAACAACGCAGTCGCCGGAACCGGAAGCCTTAACGCCCTCAAGCACGGGAGCCTGAACAACGAGCACGGTCTTCGCCTTGGGCGACAATATAACACCGGGCACGACTCCCACCACAAGGACGCCGCCCTCTACACGTATATCATAGTATTCCAGAAGATTCTCGTCGCAGGAGAACACAAGCGACTGCTCCCCCGGGCAAACCGTAAAGTCCACATCCACCATCGAAGGCAAAGAAACGGAGCTGAACTCCTCCACGTCGATGACGGTTTGAACCGGCACCCCGTTGCCCTTAAGCACCGACAGTCCGAAGAAACTGCACGAACCCGCAACCAGGGCCGAAAGCACAATGACGAAAACTTTTTTCATGGCAGCATATCGTTAACTCTGCAAACTTACCAATAATTTTCGTATATTTGAAGGATTAAAAGATAAACCAACACTATAATGGCCAAATCCATCGAAGAACTCAAAAACATCTCCACCCAGGTGCGAAGGGACATCCTGCGCATGGTGTGCGCCGCAAAGTCGGGCCACCCGGGCGGCTCGATGTCCAGCGCTGACTTTCTCACAGCCCTGTTTTTCAACGAGATGAACGCAGACCCTGCAACCTGGACCCGCAGCGGCAAAGACCAGGACATGTTCATCCTTTCCGCCGGACACCTTACCCCGGTATATTACTCACTCCTTTCCCGCCGCGGCTACTTCCCAGTGGAAGAGCTTGGCACTTTCCGCAAGATGGGCACCCGTCTCCAGGGCCACCCCTCCGTGCGCAAAGACCTCCCCGGCGTGTTCCAGGCATCCGGATCCCTGGGCCAGGGCCTCTCAGCAGCTGCCGGCCTTGCACTGGGCAAAAAACTGGACGGAGACCCCAACCTTGTCTGGTGCCTCTGTGGCGACGGTGAATCGGAAGAAGGCCAGATCTGGGAAGCCGGCATGTTCGCCGTCCATCACAAGCTGGACAACCTGGTTGCGATGACCGACTGGAACGGCCAGCAGATAGACGGCCCCGTGGCAGCGGTTGCCGGCGAAGGGGACCTTTCCGCCAAATGGGAATCCTGGGGCTGGAAAGTGATAGTTGCCGACGGTCACGATTTCGAATCCATCGCGGAAGCCTTCGCCCTTGCCAAGGCAGGCCTGGGCGGCGGCAAGCCCACAATGATACTCTTCCGCAGCGATATGGGCCACGGCGTGGACTTCATGGCCGGAACCCACAAGTGGCACGGCTCCGTTCCCAAGCCGGAGCAGCTGGAAGACGCTCTGAATCAGTTAGGTGAAACCCCCTTAGGAGACTTTTGATTATGAAACAATACACAGACTCAGGAAAGAAAGACACCCGCAGCGGCTTCGGCGCCGGACTTCTTGAAGCGGGCCGCAGGGACAGCCGCGTGCTTGCCCTCACCGCAGACCTCAAAGGCTCCCTGAAGATGGGCGCATTCGCCGACGAATTCCCGGACCGCTTCATCCAGTGCGGTATAGCGGAAGCCAATATGGTGGGAGTTGCCGCCGGCCTAGCAATCACCGGCAAGATTCCCTTCATCGGCAGCTTTGCCGAATTCGTGACCGGCCGCGTGTACGACCAGCTCCGCCAGGAAGTAGCCTATGGCTGCACCAACGTCAAGATCGCATCGTCCCACGCCGGAATCACCCTCGGCGAAGACGGCGCAACCCACCAGACCATGGAAGACATCGCCCTCATGCGCGCCCTCCCCGGAATGGTGGTCCTCAACCCCTGCGACTACAACCAGACCCTCCAGGCCACCCTCGCCGCCGCGAAATACGACGGCCCCGTGTACCTCCGCTTCGGCCGCCCTTCCGTGCCCAATTTCACACCTGCCGATGAAGAATTCATCATCGGCAAAGCCCTGGTCCTGAACCCCGGCACAGACGTAACTATCTGCGCCACAGGCCATCTCGTATGGGAAGCCCTGCAGGCCGCAGCCGCCCTGGAGGCCGATGGTATCAGTGCGGAGGTGATAAACTTCGCCACCATCAAGCCCCTGGACGAAGATGCCCTGCTGGCATCGGCCCGCAAGACCGGCCGCCTGGTGGTTGCCGAAGAGCACAACATGGCCGGCGGGCTTGGAGAGGCCATTGCCGGCGTTCTGGCCCGGAATTTGCCCACTCCCGTGGCGTTTGTGAACGGCGAAGACCGCTTCGGCCAGTCCGGAACCCCCGCAGAGCTCATGGCAGCCTACGGCCTTGACGCCGCCCACATCGTAAGCGCAAGCAAGAGTGTTATCAAGTAAATCATGAAAAAGTTTCTTCTTATCCTTTTTGCCGCATTTGCAGTAGCATTTACGGCCAGTGCGAATCTTCCGTCAAACGGAGAGAACCTGTACCTGGAGCTCAAGGAAGACGTCCTTTATTTCACTCACGACGGCTTTGACGGCCCGGTCTTCTCCAACCAGGAAACGCCGGCCTTCCTCAAAGGCGACAAGATCGGAAGGCGCTACGGCTCACAGGCCCTGTATCTTCGCTATTTCCTTGAAAGGGAAGGCCGCAAGCACGGTCTCATCTACAGCAACATCATTGTCTATGCAGACTCCAAATCCACGGTTTCCACCGCGATAGAAATCGAGAACTCCCTCAGAGGCCTCATAGCCCTGGAACACGTCGTTTTCATAGTCCCTCCCAAGTACTGGCACGAGACTCCCGTCTCCATAGAGTTCTGGAGTTCGGACGAGGATGCCATGAAAATGGAAGACTACCTCACCGAACAGGTGGGTGAGACAATGGGTGTCACCTTCACGATGTACGAGGAAGGACAGGGTCTCCGCAAAGCCCACGTTCCCGACAACGGCACCTATTATCACGAGCAGGACATCTACAACATGATCTCCGGCCTGGACACCGGCGAAGAGTATCCCTACCTCCACATCAAGGTTCCCCAGGCGGTAACCCTCGAGAGCTTCATAGCCGGAGTGAATGCCCTTGGAGAGGCAAAGCAGAATAACCCCTACAGGTCCAACGACACATTCTATGTCCCCGTCCCCGGATGGGAAGATATAGCCCTCTCCTTCTGCTATCAGCGTGTGGAACTGACCGAGATCATCCCCACCATCGACACCGGAGCGCCCGTGTTCCAGAACAAATGTGACGAGCTCGGAATCCAGAGCCTTCCCGTTTTCTGCTTCACCACAAGGGAAGGCCAGGAAATCCAGTGCAGGCCAGGCAGTTTCTATCACGACGGCGGAACCTATGGCTTCTGGGCCGGATCGCAGGTCAGTCCCCTGGCCCGCATCGGTTCCTACTATCTGGACTTCACGGTATGTGCCGACGGTTCCGTAAAGAGCATCAGACCCGATGCAAGCTTTGAAAGCAACCACCCCCAGGCCGACTGGGACTACGTGATGGAAAAGCTTGCCGAAGAGCCCTACTGGAAGCCTTCCCTGGACAAAAACGGCAAACCGGTGAATATCCGCCTCTACGGCGTGAGGGTATTCCTTTCGTTTTAAATTAATGCATATATGAAAAAGATTCTTTTGACTCTTGTTGCATTTGCGGCCCTGGTTCTTCCCGCAAGTGCATACGCACCCCAGAACAACCTTTTCCTGGAACTGTCCAACAGCCAGATTCTCCACAAGGGAGAGCCCGTGATGCTGGAGGACGTACAGGCGCTCATCACCTCCTGTGAAGAGCCCACCGACAACGTTATCGTAACCGCAGACGACAAATCCGCAGTTGCAATGATGATCGGTATCCGCGACTGTGTTGCAGAAGTGTCCCAGGCCCAGGTCCTGTTCATCGTACCTATGAGAAGGGGATACCACGGAAGCATGAATCTGTTTACCCCGGCCATCTTCACCCTGGACCCCTCTCCTTACTTCGAGCCCCTCACTTCCGAGGAGTTCTACACCGAACAGGCCCTGTGGGAATCCGGAGTAAAGATGCCCAAGGAAGAAGGCGGCATAACCGTACTGATGAAAAACATCAACGAGTTCTATATGGGAGGCGAACAGGTCCATTATTCCATTCCCATCGCCAGCCTGAAAGACGTAAAGGTTCCCAATGAGGAAGTGGACGTTCCTTATCTTCGCGTAAAGCTGGGAGAAGACGCCTCCGTCGAAGACCTTCTCACCTACGAATACACCCTCTCCTGGCACGCCGTGAATGAAACCCTGGAGATGAACTACGCCTTCTTCACCCCCGACTCACGCGTTGCACAGGCCGCAGCTTTCAACATCAATCCCGCCTCCCTTGACGAGATTGAAATAGCCACCGTAGATTACGCGGAAAAGGACACCTACTCTGTTGCAACCACCTATGCCGGCTATTCCGACATTATGGAAATCATTGACGAACTGGGCAGGTACTTCCCCTACGACCCGGGTCACGCAAGAGGCCGCGCCATTGTGGCCATTACCGTGGGCATAGACGGAACCATCAAGGAGATCGAGTATGTGAACGGAATGAAGGCCGTGTATAACCTGGCCGAAGAAGCCCTCCGCGAAAGGGCATTCCCGTTCTGGTCGCAGGCTCTTGACCTTGAGGGCAATCCCGTGAATATGCGCCTGCGCCTCCAGTTCAAGATATCAAGATAAAACGGATGGATGCGAACGCTCTTTTCCAACAGATCGTAAAAGAGTACAGCGAGCGCCTCTGGTGGCTTGCCAGACGCTTCGTGAATTCGCATGACGATGCCGACGATCTCACTCAGGACATCTTCCTGAAAATATGGACTGCGCTTCCCTCTTACAGGGGGGAGGCGCAGCTTTATACCTGGGTCTACAGGATTGCGGTGAACGAGGCCCTGAACCGCCTGCGCAAGGAAAAGGTGAGGGCCGCACTCCGATTCGCCTCGCTGGAGGCGGAAATGGAAAACCGCATAGACAATGATCCCTGGTTCGATGGCGACTCCGCACAGAGGGCTCTCTCCAAGGCGGTTGCCCGTCTCCCGGAAAAGCAGCGGGAGGTATTTATATTAAGGTACTACGACGAAATGCCCTACGAGGAAATGTCCCAGGTCCTGGGAACCTCGGTGGGGGCGCTCAAGGCTTCATACCACATAGCCCGCGAAAAAGTGGAGGCGGAACTGAAAAATGACGCCTCCGGATTAAACCTTTGAAGCGCGGCCGCATCTAAAGCATTCGGATATGACAAAGAAAAGTGACATACGCACTCCGGAAGGATACTTCGAGAATCTCCAGACAAGGCTCATGGGCATTGCCGGGGAACCCGCCGTGCAGAAGACCTCTTTTGCACGCAAGCTTCTCCCCTACTTCGCCTATGCCGCCAGCCTGGTTGCCATCGTCCTTGTTGGAAGCGCTATCATCCGTTCCACGGCCGTAACGGAAAGCTACTCCGCCTGGGAAGAAAACCTGGTTGCCGAAGTGATGATGACCGGAGATCCGTATGCGCTTATCTTTGACACGGAAGAAAGTATGAATCCTTAAGTTCAGTTGTGTATTATGAAGAAGTTAATTTTGGCTGTTGCAGCCTTTTCAATGTTGTTCTGCTCCGTATCCTTCGCACAGGAGGACAACCGCGGAGAATGGCGCGACAGGGTTCGCGCCGAAAAGAAAGCCTTCCTCCAGAGCGAGCTCGGCCTTGACGAAAACGACGCCTTCTGGGCAGTGTACGACGCCTCCCAGGCAGAGAGCGAAAACCTGATGAAGACCCGCATGCAGGCCCACAAGGCCCTTCGCCTTGCCGTAAAGGAGGAGAAGCCCGAGAGCGAGGTCGCACCCCTTCTCAAGGCTTTCCTTGATGCCGATGCTGCCTGCATCAAGTTCAAGGAAACCGCCCAGGAGCGCTATGCCAAGGTCCTTCCTGCCGACAAGATGGCCCGCCTCATCTTCGCAGAAGAGAGGTTCATGCACAGACAGATGGACATGCGTCCCGGACATGGACACAGCCACGCAGCCCCGGGCCATGGCAGAGGCCCCGGACACGGCAGAGCCAACCAGTAAGACTTTCGGGCACGGGTAAGCACCCGTGTCCGATTTTTTTTGCGTTTTTCTGAAGAATTCCATATATTTGTGCTTTGTAAGCTAAAACCTTTTAACCATGTATCTCCTTGGTTATGATATTGGAAGTTCTTCGGTGAAGGCTTCACTGGTCCATGCAGAGAGCGGCCGCGTGGCCGCACAGGCGTTTTATCCCAAAAACGAGGCGCCCATAATCTCCCGGCAGCCGGGCTGGGCGGAGCAGGACCCTTCCATGTGGCTGGGGAACCTGAAACTCGCCACTGCCGATGTGCTGGAGCAGGCATCGGCAAAAGCCACACTGCAGGCGAAATCATTCACTCCGGCCGACATCAAGGCCATAGGCATTTCCTATCAGATGCACGGCCTGGTGTGCGTGGACAAGGACATGAACGTCCTCAGGCCCTCCATTATCTGGTGCGATTCCCGCGCCGTGCCCTACGGCCAGAAGGCGTTCCGGGCCCTTGGAGAAGACTGGTGCCTGGAGCATCTGCTGAACTCCCCCGGCAATTTCACGGCCGCAAAACTGGCCTGGGTAAAGGAAAACGAGCCGGCCCTGTACGAGCGCATCTGGAAGATAATGCTTCCCGGCGACTACATTGCCATGCGCCTCACCGGAAACACCTGCACCACCGTGAGCGGCCTCTCGGAAGGAATCTTCTGGGACTTCGAAAAGAATGCTCCCAGCGGCGAGCTCCTGAACTTTTTCAATGTCGATGAAACCCTCCTCCCCCAGCGCCGGCCCACCTTCGGCCTGCAGGGAACTCTCACAAGGCAGGCTGCGGAAGCACTTGGCCTGAAGGAGGGCACTCCGGTCACCTACCGTGCCGGCGACCAGCCGAACAACGCCCTGAGCCTGAACGTCCTTAACCCCGGAGAGATTGCCTCTACCGCGGGTACGAGCGGCGTGGTGTACGGGGTCATCGGCAAGGTAGCGCACGACCCGCTTTCCCGGGTGAACATCTTCGCCCATGTGAACCATACCGCGGAAAATCCGCGCCTGGGCGTGCTCCTTTGCATAAACGGCACCGGAATCCTGAATTCCTGGATGCGCCGCAACGTGGCTCCGGAAGGCATGAGCTACTCGCAGATGAACGAAATGGCCGCAGGAATTCCCATCGGCAGTGACGGATTATCCATCCTGCCCTTCGGCAACGGAGCGGAGCGCATGCTCGGGAACAGGGACGACGGCTGCAGCATACACGGGCTGAATTTCAACCGCCACGGCAGGGCGCATCTACTGCGCGCCGCCCAGGAAGGCATCGTTTTCTCCTTCTGCTACGGAATGGAGATAATGCAGGAGATGGGCATGGAGATAAGCCGCATACACGCCGGAATGGCCAATATGTTCCTCTCCCCCATCTTCCGTGAAACCCTTGCGGGAGTGAGCGGAGCCACAATCGAACTTTACGATACCGACGGAGCCGCCGGCGCAGCAAAGGGCGCAGGCATAGGCGCCGGTATATATAACAGCCCCGCGGAGGCATTCGCTTCCCTGGAGCGTCTTCAGGTGGTAACCCCCTCACGCGAGGCGGACTACCGCGAAGCATATGAGCGCTGGAAATCAAACTTATGAACTTAATATGAAAGAGTACTTCCCCACAATCGGCAAAATCCCTTTCGAGGGCGCCGAGAGCAAGAATCCCCTTGCATTCCACTACTATGAACCCGAGCGCATCGTGATGGGCAAGCCCATGAAAGAGTGGCTGCGCTTTGCAATGTGCTGGTGGCACACCCTTGGCCAGGCCTCCGGCGACCAGTTCGGCGGTCAGACCCGTCATTACGCCTGGGACGAGGGCGCATGCCCCATGTGCCGCGCCAAGGCAAAGGCCGATGCCGGCTTCGAAATCATGCAGAAGCTCGGAATCGGGTACTTCTGCTTCCACGACGTGGACCTTGTTGAAGAGGGTGCCGACATTCCCGAGTACGAAGCCCGGATGGCCGAGATCACCGACTATCTGAAAGAGAAGATGGCACAAACCGGAATCAAGAACCTCTGGGGCACCGCGAACGTCTTCGGCCACGAGCGCTATATGAACGGCGCCGCCACCAATCCCGACTTCGACGTGGTTGCACGCGCTGCGGTCCAGATCAAGAACGCCATCGACGCAACCATCAAGCTCGGAGGCGAGAACTATGTGTTCTGGGGCGGACGCGAGGGCTACATGAGCCTTCTGAACACCCAGATGCAGAGGGAGAAGAACCACCTTGCAAATATGCTCAAGGCTGCCCGCGACTATGCCCGCGCAAAGGGATTCAAGGGCACTTTCCTTATTGAGCCCAAGCCCATGGAGCCCACCAAACACCAGTACGACGTGGACACCGAAACCGTTATCGGCTTCCTCCGCGCAAACGGCCTGGACAAGGACTTCAAGGTAAATATCGAGGTGAACCACGCCACCCTGGCCGGCCACACCTTTGAGCACGAGCTGGCAGTTGCCGTGGACAACGGCCTCCTTGGCAGCATCGACGCAAACCGCGGTGACGCACAGAACGGATGGGACACCGACCAGTTCCCCATCGACAATTTCGAGCTCACCCAGGCCATGATGCAGATTATCCGAAATGGCGGTCTGGGCACCGGCGGAAGCAATTTCGATGCGAAGCTGCGCCGCAACAGCACCGACCCCGAGGATATCTTCATCGCCCATATCAGCGCAATGGATGCAATGGCACGTGCCCTTCTGAACGCTGCCGCCATCCTGGAAGAATCTCCCATCCCCGGCATGGTGAAGGCTCGTTACGCTTCTTTCGATGCAGGAAAGGGCAAGGAGTTCGAAGATGGCAAGCTTGGCCTTGAGGACCTTGTGGCCTATGCCAAGGAGCACGGCGAGCCTGCAAAGACTTCCGGAAAACAGGAACTGTACGAGACCATAGTGGCACTTTACAGCAAGTAATGGCGACATCGACTTACAGACAGAAGGGATCTCCCGCATATCTTACGGGGATCGTACTGGTGGCAGTCCTGGGCGGCCTGCTGTTCGGTTACGATACGGCGGTGATTTCCGGCGCGGAGCAGGGCCTCCAGGCCTTTTTCAAGGGCGCTGCCGATTTCAACTACACCGATGCCCTTCACGGCTTCACCACCTCCAGCGCCCTCATCGGCTGCATAATCGGCGCTCTGCTCAGCGGCATCCTGGCCTCCAAGTGGGGCCGCAAGCGCTCGCTGTTCACCGCCGGCGTGCTGTTCCTCCTGAGCGCCCTGGGCTCATACAGGCCTGAATTTCTGTTCTTCACCAAGGGCGTTCCCACCGTGGGGCTTCTGGTGGCGTTCAACTTCTACAGAATCCTCGGCGGCGTGGGCGTGGGCCTGGCATCGGCACTGTGCCCCATGTACATTGCCGAAGTGGCCCCCGCATCCAGGCGCGGAACCCTTGTGAGCTGGAACCAGTTTGCCATCATATTCGGCCAGCTGGTGGTGTATTTCGTGAACTTCCTCATCATCCGAAGCCACGTCTCCGACCCCAATGTGGCGGCCTGGATCAACTCGGTGGGCTGGAGGGTGATGTTCGTTTCCGAGGCTGTTCCCGCCGGGCTTTTCGCCCTCCTTATCCTGCTGGTGCCCGAGACTCCGCGTTACCTTGCCCTCAACGGCCAGGACGAGAAAGCCCTCACCGTGCTTTCCAACGTGAACGGCGAGGCCAAGGCCCGCGAGATCCTAGCGGAAATCAAGGCCACTGCCAGGGAGAAGACGGAGAAACTCTTCGCCTACGGCTTCATGGTGGTGTTCATCGGCTGTATGCTGTCGGTGTTCCAGCAGATCATCGGCATTAATGCTGTGCTGTACTTCGCGCCGCGAATTTTCGAGTCGATGGGTGTAACCAACAACATGCTCTTCACCGTGATCATGGGCGTGATAAACATCTCCTTCACCCTGGTGGCGGTGTTCACCGTGGAGAAGCTGGGCCGCAAGCCCCTTCTCATTACCGGTTCGCTGGGAATGGCCCTGGGCGCGCTTGGAGTGGCGCTTTCAAATGTGATGGCGCTTCCCGCTTTCATCCCTGTTGTGAGCATCATGCTCTACAGCGCATGCTTCATGTTCAGCTGGGGCCCCATCTGCTGGGTCTATATTTCCGAAATCTTCCCCAACACCATCCGCAGCCAGGCAACGGCGATAGCCGTGGCCTTCCAGTGGATTTTCAACTTCATAGTGAGCTCCACCTTCGTGCCCATGTACAATATGAAACTGGGTGCCATGGGTGACAGCTTCGGCCATTTCTTCGCCTACGGGCTTTACGGGCTCATCTGCATTGCCGCAGCCATATTCGTATGGAAGCTCGTCCCTGAGACCAAGGGCAAGACTCTGGAAGATATGACGGCCCTGTGGAAGGGCAGGAAATAGGCCTTCCTACTGCTGCAGGAACTCCACGAAGCCGGGGATGTCCAGGTTATAGGCCCTGGGACCGGCAAGGCGGGTACCATCGGCAGAGAGAACGAAATAATTGGGTTGGGAGTTCACTCCGAACTGCTCCAGGGCGATGTAGGAATTCACCCGGCCAACATCTTTGAGAACTTTCCCGGAGGGGGTTGTGACCCAATCGCTCTCCGGGAGTTTTGTTTTGTCGTCCACGTACAGGGCCACCATCACGTACTCTTCGCGAAGAAGTTTGAGCACCGCGGGGTCGCTCCACACGCGGGCTTCCATTTCGCGGCAGTTCACGCAGCCGTGGCCGGTGATGTCCACGAACACTTTCTTGCCCTGCTCATTTGCGGCCCGGAGACCATCTTCCAAGTTGTCGTAGGCCGTGAGGCCGTGCGGCATGGAAAGAGTGTGGGGAAGCTGCGCTGTCTCTGCCGATGGTGCCGCCTCCTGGTACTTCCCTATCACGAAGTCCTGCGTCTCCATGGGCGGCAGATAGCCGCTGAGGGCCTTGAGGGGCGCGCCCCACATTCCCGGGATAAGGTACACGATGAAGGCGATATCGGCAAGAGCAAGCGCCAGGCGGCCCACGCTCAGGTGCTGCAGGGGGCTGTCGTACTTGAACCTGATCTTACCCAGCAGATACAGGGCCAGAAGACTGAAGCAGGCAATCCAGATGGCCAGATACACCTCGCGGTCCAGAAGGTGCCAGTGATAGGTCTGGTCGGCAGTGCTCAGGAATTTCAGGCCCAGGGCAATCTCTATGAAGCCCAGCACCACTTTCACGCTGTTGAGCCATCCGCCGCTCTTGGGCAGCTTCTTGAGGGCCGACGGAAACACTGCCAGAAGCGCGAACGGCAGTGCGAATGCCACGCTGAAGGCGAGCATTGTGATCATGGGCGTCCAGAACTCGCCCTGGGTGCTCTTGATAAGGACGGTTCCCACGATGGGCCCGGTGCAGCTGAAGCTCACAAGCACCAGGGTGAGGGCCAGGAAGAACACTCCTGCAAGGCCGCCTTTGCCGCTCTTTGAGTCCGCGCTGTTGGTCCACTTGCTGGGGAGCACGATTTCGAACGCGCCGAAGAAGGACGCCGCGAACACCATGAAGATGAGGAAGAAGAGGATGTTCGGCAGCCAGTGGGTTGCAAGCCAGTTGAAGATATCGGCCGTTACCGTGCTTCCGCCAAGGAGCCATGTGAGGCCGATGATTACGCTTATCGGCACTGTGTAAAGGAGCACGATGAAGAGTCCGTACATGAGGGCCTTGAAGCGCCCGCCCTTTTCCTGCTTGATGAAGAAAGATACCGTCATGGGCACCATGGGGAACACGCAGGGGGTGAGCAGCATGGCAAAGCCCCAGAGAATCGCTTCCAGGATAAGGGCCCAGAGGCTGGACGAGGGGGTCGATGTGGCCTGGGCGGTACCGGGATGTGCCGATGAGGGGGCCGATGCCGGGCTCACTTCAACCGAGAACTCATACTCCTCCGGCATTCCGCACATATCGCCCGTGCAGGCCTGCCAGGTGACGCTTCCGCTCACGGTTACAGGCCCTTCACCCGCGATATCCAGGTCCTGGGTTACGGTATATGTGCCTTTGGCCACGGTTTCGCCTTTGTAGTCACTGGGGGTGAAACTGTCGTAGGCAAAGCCGGAGAGCTGCACGGCATCCGTTTCGTTCACTTCCAGGGTGGTGCCTGTATAAGGGGTCCCGATGGGGTGGATGTAATAGCCGCCGGCTATCTTGCCGGTGAGGACGAGCTGCCACTGGCCACCATCGGCCTGGGTGATTTCCTGGCTCCACTTGATCGTGGGATTGTCCTTGGCCTGCAGCGTGCCGGACGCCAGTGCCGATATAATGAGGGTTAGAATGAGTATCAGTCTTTTCATACCACAAATGTACGAAAACCCTTCGATATTGCAATTATCACAGGAATTAATTACCCTTACGGGTCCATTAACGATTAGACCTTCTGCACAAGGTCGGACAGATGTGGGAGGACCTTGTGCGCATTTTGGGCCCTGGCACGCTCTCGTGTACAAGGTCCCCAAGAGTTCGTCAGACCTTGTGCAAGGCAGGGGTGTGTCTGGCGCCACGTCCTCATTCTATGTGAACAGCAAAACCCCGTTCCAGGGCACTTTCCGTGTACACATAGACGCAGAACCGGGGTGTTTCCGGGGTTTCCATTCTATGTGTGCAGCAAAACCCCATCCCAGGGCACTTTCCGTGTACACATATACACAGAATCGGCCTTTCTACGTGGTTTTCATTCTATGTGTGCAGCAAAACCGCATTCCAGGGCTGTTTTCGTGTACACATAGACGCAGAACCGGCCTTTTTCCGGGGTTTCCATTCTATGTGTACAGCAAAACCCCGTTCCAGGGCCGTTTCCGTGTACACATAGACGCAGAACCGGGGTGTTTCCGGGGTTTCCATTCTATGTGTACAGCAAAACTGCATCCCAGGGCACTTTCCGTGTACACATAGACGCAGAACCGGCCTTTTTCCGGGGTTTCCATTCTATGTGTGCAGCAAAACCCTGTTCCAGGGCACTTTTCGTGTACACATAGACGCAGAACCGGGGTGTTTCCGGGGTTTCCATTCTATGTGTGCAGAAAAACCTCATCCCAGGGCACTTTCCGTGTACACATAGACACAGGAAATACCACATTTTTCCTTACCTTTGCATGGATATAGAAAATAGCCATGACCCTCATAGACGCCATCCTTGCGCGGCATTCCGTGCGAAAATACAATCCCAAGCCAATCGAGGCTGAAAAGTCAGCAACACTGAAGGCTGCCATTGAACGCATCAATACCCTCAGCGGTCTCAACGTCCAGCTGGTTCTGGAAGAGCCATTGGCATTTTCCACCGGCATGTGGAAATACGGCCAGTTTTCAGGCGTAAGGAACTACTTCGTCATGGCCGGTCCCAAGGGCAGGGAGGTCGAAGAAAAAATCGGCTACTACGGAGAGGAACTCGTCCTGCTTGCGCAGACTCTGGGGCTCAACACCTGCTGGGTGGGCCTCACCTACAAGAAGATACCCGGAGCGTTCTCCCTGAGGGTCGATGACGCCGTTCACTGCGTGATCGCCCTTGGATACGGTGCCGAACAGGGCAGGCAACACCCCATGAGGCCCGTGGAGCAGTTCTACCAGTGCGACGGCGTCCCCCCGCAGTGGTTCCTGAAAGGAATGGAAGCGGCAATGCTGGCCCCTACCGCCGTGAATCAGCAGAAGTTCAGGTTCATTCTCCGCGAAGGGAACAAAGTGGAAGCCAAGGCCCTTTTCTCTCTGGCAGGATATACCAGGGTGGACCTTGGCATCGTAAAATACCACTTTGAAGCCGCTGCCGGCAAGGAAAGCTTCGATTGGGCGTGAATTACCTCTTTGTCCATCGCGGCTACGGCGGCGGGCTCACACCGCTGCTGGATGCGGATGGCAAACCCATCATTACCAAGGATGGCTACAGGAAATGATGAAGGCCGCCATTGAAATAGGAAGACGAACCGCAGTTATAGTCAACAGTACTCTCCGTACTCGCAGCCGACGTTTTCTGCATGGATGCGGTCGATGAGTTTCCCCTTTATATCGTATAGCTGCACGGTGCCTCTGCCGTTGCCGCCGTTCCACAGGCGGTTGTGGCGCTTGGCTCCGTCCGGGGCCTCGTAGTTCACCAGGAGCATATCCTTCTTCTCACAGGTGATATCTGTCACCATCCTGCCGGATAGGGAACGCTGCTCCACATGCCAGACGATCTGGGTATCGGTTTCCTTGCAGTCGAATTCCGTATGGACGCCTGTCCAGGCCTTGGAAAAGTTGAACTCGTAGGGTGTTCCTTCATACCAGAAGGCCGACAGCAGCTTGCGTGGAAGTGCCAGGGGGCCCACTTTCGGCCTTCCTCCGCCGATATCAAATACGCTGTCCGTGAGCTTCTTTCCGGTAATCTCGCTGGTGAGGTTATTGGAGGAGAGCCATACCCAGGGGCTCGTGAAATCCTTGCCCCAGTTCTTGTCGGCATAGCCATAGCAGTCCTCCGGGCGGACGATATAGCGCCGGCCGTTCCAGACGACCTCGCCTTCAAACTCGCTCTTCATTCCCTCGGCATGCCAGAACATCTCGAAGGCCTCGGCCTTGCGGAAGACCTCATCGGCCCCGAAGCCCACGTTGAAAGCGGTGATCTTGCGAATCTTGAGATTCCATGACATCTCGCCGTCCTGGCACATCCATTCGGGATGATTTGCCGCGTCTGTCACCTTCACGTGACCGTGGGTGCGGTCCTCGGTGAGGAAACAGTCATCGGCCTCGATGCTGAAGGGAACGCCCCAGTCCACCTTTATTCTCTTCCAACCCCAGAAACGGTGAAGCTGCGCGGCGTCTTCTCCCCAGGCTCCGGCCTTGACCATCAGATAGGAAGGCTTCTGCGGCTTTCCTGGAATCTGGCCGAAGACGGGATCGTCCCCGCCCAGAGCGGGATTGCACAGGAAGAACTCTATGAAGAAAGGCTTGGCCTCGCCGGTCTCCGCATCGCGGGCGGTAAAAGAATGCCACCACCAGTCATAGCCTCTGCTGGCCTGGGCGCCGAAGAGCTGGCAGGCGTCGCGGTCGATATCGTGTTTGTTGAACATGGATACAAAGAAATGGCGTCGTTTATTTGGCAACCTTGGTGAAGGGGACGGTCTTAAGGCCTTCCGTAATGCCAACATCGCCAGTGGCTTCCAAGATAGTTGTCTCAACCGTCACATCAATCTGCTGTCCTTTGAGTGTACCCTTGGTGAAGAGATGCTGGACCGTTGCGCTATTCCCGTTCATACGTATCTCCATGGTATATTTCATCTTGTTGCCAAAGATAATTGTCTTGCCCTCTTTGGTATAGGATGAATGAAAGGTCTCGTCTATTTTGTCGAGATAGTACTTGTCCAGGGACACATCGGCATCGGAAAAACTCAGACGCCAGGTGTATCCCTCGAAGTTGCCGGTCCACCGGGTGTCTTTGAGCGAAATGTTCTTCTCTTTTTTGCAGGATACTGCTGCCGGGATGATGAGCAGCGCGCACAGGATTGCTAACAGTGTCTTTTTCATAGCGCAAATATAACGAAATTCTACGATAATTGGATTGAGCCTCGTATTTACACCATCGCCTCACAGGCCTCCAGAAGGTCCTGGAAGGTGGTTTCGAAATCGCCCGTGTACCATGGGTCGGCCACGTCGCGGCCCACGCCGGTGTAGGACATCATCAGGTGGATCTTGCCGTCGGGATCGTCGGGAAAAAAGCGCTTTATGAGCCGGAGGTTCGAAGAGTCCATGCAGATGATCCTGTCGAAGCGCTTGTAATCGGCCGCGGTCACCTGCCGGGCACGTTTTGCGGGGTCGAACCACACGCCGTGCTGCTGCAGGCACCGTTTTGCCGGGGGATAAATGGGATTGCCAATCTCTTCGGCCGATACTGCCGCCGACTCAACGTAGTACCTGTCCCCAAGCCCCCGGGCCTTTGCCAGCGCCTTCAGTATGAACTCTGCCATTGCGCTGCGGCATATATTTCCGTGACAGACAAAAAGAATTCTGATCTGCTGTGTGCTCATGATTCCCCGCTATTAATTGCAGAAGCAAAGATACGTTTTTTCCTGCAATCTATGTGTACAGGAATATGCCATTTGGCAAGGTTTTTCGTATCTTTGTGCCCGCTAATACCGACCAAAATGAAAATCAAAGGAAACACTGTGCTTATTACCGGAGGGTGCTCCGGGATAGGCAAAATCATGGGCCGCATGTGCCTGGAGAAGGGTGCCGCAAGGCTTATTATCTGGGATATCAACGAGATGGCCATACAATCCACTGTCGATGAACTGTCGAAACTTGGCAAGGTGAACGGCTTCAAGGCCGATATCTCCAGCGCCGAATCCGTGGAGCAGGCCTACCAGGCCACGAAGGCCCAGTGCGGCGACGTGGACATTCTCATCAACAACGCCGGCATCATCACCAACAACCGCACTTTCGCCGAGCAGACCGATGCCGATATCAACCGCACCATAGACATAAACACCAAGGGGGCGATGTATGTTGCTCTGCGCTACATCAAGGACATGAAGGCCCGGGGAAGGGGACACATCTGCAATATCACCTCATCGGCAGGCATGCTGGCGCTGCCAAAGATGGCGCTTTACGCATCGTCCAAATGGGCCGCGATAGGATGGAGCGAGTCGGTGCGAATCGAGTTGCAAAGAGAAAAGAGCCCGGTGAGGGTTACCACCGTGGCACCGTATTTCATAAATACCGGCATGTTCGACGGAATCCGCTCCTTCTTCAAGATCCAGAATCCGGAGACCGTTGCCCGTAAGGCCCTTGGCGCGGTAGAGAAGAACCGCCTGTACAAAGGCATTCCTTTTACCCAGCATTTCATCCGCCTTATGCAGGGCCTGTTCCCCGTGAAGCTCTTCGACTGGGCCTTTGGCGACGTCTGCGGCCTGTACACCGTGATGGACCACTTCACCGGCAGGAAGTAGGACCCGCCCTTGTGCAGAAGGCCGGTTCTGTGTCTATGTGTACACGGAAATGGCCCTGGGATGAGGTTTTTCTGCACACATAGAATGGAAACCCCGGAAACACCCCGGTTCTGCGTCTATGTGTACACGGAAAGTGCCCTGGAATGAGGTTTTTCTGCACACATAGAATGGAAACCCCGGAAACACCCCGGTTCTGCGTCTATGTGTACACGGAAAGTGCCCTGGAGCGCGGTTTTGCTGCACACATAGAATGGAAACCCCGGAAAAAGGCCGGTTCTGCGTCTATGTGTACACGGAAAGTGCCCTGGAATGAGGTTTTTCTGCACACATAGAATGGAAACCCCGGAAAAAGGCCGGTTCTGCGTCTATGTGTACTCGGAAAGTGCCCTGGAACGGGGTTTTGCTGCACACATAGAATGGAAACCACGTAGAAAGGCCGATTCTGTGTCTATGTGTACACGGAAAGTGCCCTGGAATGAGGTATTTCTGCACACATAGAATGGAAACCCCGGAAACACCCCGGTTCTGCGTCTATGTGTACACGGAAACGGCCCTGGAATGCGGATTTCGCTGTACACATAGTTCGCCACCCTGTGTGAGCCCCGGGTTTTTTCCGTATATTTGCGGGAAATGGCAAAGTCTAATACAATATCGACACGGCTCGCCGCAATAGGGCGGGGGCTCATCCGCAGCTTCAGGGATTTTCCCGTGGAGGCGCTCATCTGCGTTGCGGCATGCACACTAACCATTCTTTCAAACGAAGAGATAGTCAAGACGGGCTTTCCCGTCGCCTACTTCTTCCCGCTGGTGGTGCTGTCTTTCTGCCTCCATCGACAGGCAGGGCGGTCCCTGGCGTGGAAAATCTGCTACTTCGCATCGGCGCTGTTCTGGATTCCGCTGTGTCTTATCGGCACCCAGATGAGCGATGCCGGGATTGTGGCCATGTACCTGGTGGCATTTGTCATACTCTTTGCGGCCGACGGTCCTCAGGACAATGAGCGCTTCGCCGCCACCATCAACCACGATCTGGCGAAAGGCGCCTCTGCGGTGCTTGTGGCCGGGGCTCTGTCTTTGGCGATTCTTGCCATCATCGGCACGGTGCTTTCCCTGTTCGTGCCCCATCACCTTGCCGAAAGATGGTACGTCTATCCCCAGCTTTTCATCTGGATGATCGCGGCTCCCATGCTCTGCTGCACCTTTGTGGCCGAGCCTCAGGAGCAGTGGAAAGACAGGCGCTTTCTCACGATAATTGTCGATTTCGTGCTTTCGCCGGCCCTTCTGGTCTATGCCGTGATTCTCTATGCCTACATGCTCCGCATCCTGATCCTGTGGAAGCTTCCGGACGGAGGCGTGGCATATATGGTAGGCGGATTCGTGGGCGTAGCGCTGGCCTGCCGACTATTGCAGGAACTGCTCTCAAAGCCGCATTTCAGCTGGTTCTACAAGGCTTTTCCCTTCATCGCCACGGGCCCGCTCGTACTGCTGTGGATTGGCATTGCCAGACGCGTCGGCGATTATGGCCTCACGGAAATGCGTATCTATCTGATTGCGGTTTCCCTGCTCCTCACCCTGTTCACGCTCATGCTGCTGTGGCCCCGGACGCGCTCGTTCTTCCGGATGGGCCTGATTACCGGGTCGATGGCGGCTCTGCTCACATTCATCCCGGGAATCAGTGCCTACGACCTTGGCAACTACAGCCAGCAGGCACGGGGAGATTCCACGGAGGTCGAAGAGCCCGAGGATGTGGCATTGGAGCCAACTTATTATCAACTGGAAGAGCCCGTTTCTTTGGAGGGGTACACAATCCTTGTCCCGGAAAGAACCTATCACTACTACGAAGACAGTTACGTTGCCATCTTCTACGAAGACGACTCCAGGAAAAAGGAACTTCTACGCTGCGAGATTGCCGCGCGCCTGGAGTCCTCCTCCGAAGAGAAATTCGTGTTCCATAACGAGAAGTATCTCGCCGTCTTTGAACACATTACAGATTATCATTCCCCCGACGGCTATCCTTCGTTCACCACTGGACGGCACACCCTTTATACCCGGCCGGAGCTTCCGCCTGGCGAGTCTGCCGACAAATAGCCTCACTTAGTCCGGTTTCACGTTTTGCCGATTACGCATCTGTGCCGTCATGAAACAAGTTTACCCTCTCCCCCTATTACTCAGAACGAATAGCCCATCTTGAGGCCGAAGCGGGCAAGATCGTCGGAGGATTCGGCAAGGGCGGATAGCCAAAGGGCATGGCCGTTCTCTTTGGACAGTCTCCAGCGAAGGCCGGCTTCGAGGCTGGAGTAGTGGGACTGGGAAGGCGGCCATCTTTCGCTAATGGCATTGACCCCAAGGCTGGCACCCAGGTACGGAGCGAGCCTCTTGCCTCCGAAGCTGTAGCGAAAATCGGCAAATATGGGAAGGTCGATGGGGATGTATCCTTCCGGTCCTATACCTTCCAGGTCGTAACTGGGCGCGATACCGCCGCCAACGAAGACATGCTCGTTCACATGGTGTCCGATCACGGCCCTGAACTGGGCTCCGAAAGGATAGCCCATCAGGTAACCGCCCTCCAGCACCAGCCCGAACCCGCGCATGGTTCCTTCACTGAAACTTGTCCGTTTCCAGTATGCGCCATCGTCCGTTTTCATGATTGCATTTCCGGATATGATGAAAGGGACCCCCACAAGTGCAATAAGGCACCCGCTGAGAGCGGTGGAAAGACCTAAAACCGCAAGCATTCCGGGACCATGAGTGTTATTGTTCTTGCCCTCAATCAAGCCAAGCAAGGCTGCGCCTCCGCCAAGAAGCGCAATGCTTCCCCCTGTTATTGCAATCACTGTCCCTGTGGTCTTCAGGGACTGACCTTCTGCTATGTTTGCCTGTGCAATCTGCAGGCTGTCCGGTGCGTACTGTGCCACGGATTCGGTCACGAAAATTGCCAGAAGCGCAATGGAAAGTAGAAGCTTTCGTATCATAGTCTTGCAAATATAAGGAATAATTTGGTATCTTCGCGTATTAAAACCGCTTTACAATGATACTTACAACCACCCCGTCCATCGAAGGACGCACCATCACAGAGTACAAGGGAGTCGTTTTCGGCGAAGTCATTGCCGGCGTGAACTTCATCAGGGATTTCAAGGCCAGCATCCGTAACATCATCGGTGGTCGCTCCGGCTCCTACGAGGAGGAACTCATCAACGCCCGCACACAGGCCATGAACGAAATGTCCCAGAGGGCTGCCCAGCTCGGTGCCGATGCAGTAGTGGGTATCGACATCGACTACGAAGTGCTGGGCGAAGGCGGCGGAATGCTCATGGCAACAGCCTCCGGCACCGCCGTGAAGCTGGACTAGGCTCTTCCTTCGCCACTCCGGCCACGGTTCTCCAGCCCCGGTTTTCCAGCCCCGGTTCTCCAGCCCCGGTTCTCCGGCCCCGGCTTTCCAGCCCCGGTTCTCCGGCCCCGGCTCTCCGCGCCTTTCCCGCCTCGCTCCGTGCACACAGGTCCACTTCCCTGGACCTGTAGGCGCGCTTTCCCCGTTTTCCCGTGTCGAATTGCCCGTTACCACGTACCTACCAAGTCTCTCCCCGTGCACACTGGTCCACTTCCCGGCACCTGTAGGATCACTTTTCCCGGGTTTTCGCATCCACCCTGCCACTCGCCTGGACCTGTAGGCGCGCTTTCCCCGTTTTCCCGTGCCGAATTGCCCGTTACCACGTACCTACCAAGTCTCTCCCCGTGCACACCGGTCCACTTCACGGCACCTGTAGGATCACTTTTCCCAGGTTTTCGCATCCACCCTGCCACCCGCCTGGACCTGTGTGCACTCCTCACAGCAAATACGGCAGGGCTTGTGGCACCGAGCTGCCTTTGGCGGAAATGGGCATGCGGGGTGGGTGCGGTGAGCCTGCGCGATGGCTGTGCAGTGAGCGGTGCCGCTCTCGGCGGCATGACGGCGTGTGTTTGACGACTGTTAGACGCGCCCCGGGCGTGGCTAAAAAGGAGGAGTTAGCCGTCAAGCGAACGGGTCTGGGCCCAATTTCCGACACAGGCCGAGGTGACACAAGACCCTGACGTTGCTGTGAGGCTGTGAAGTGTACATCTCGTGGCGCTTACATCATAGTGTTCGGGTGGGGGCCAGATGAGCACAAAAAGGCGTGAAATGCATATCGTTGATTGCCAGTGAATTGCACATATTGAGTCCGGAATTTTTCCCGACTCAATATTTGTAATTATCTCATTCAGTGAAAGTTGCATTTCACGGGGTCTGAAACACCGGGATGCAGGGAGTTCATGTGCATCGCTTCGAACAGGACCGAGTTGCCACCGGGAGTCGGGACTTCGTGAGTATCGCTTCGAACAGGGCCTAGTTGCCACCGGGGGGCAGAGTGTGGGGTGTCAGTGCTGTCGCGCTTCGCTTGCCTGCTCACGGCGTTTTTCGAAGAAATGTTCGGCACGGGGGCCGCCATATCATCGAAAAAGCCGTCGAGCCTGAATGGGGCTGACGCCACGCTTCAAGGCCGGAACAGTAATCAAGGGCGTCCGTCACCCGCCCGGGAAAGCCAGGGACGGCACACATATATCAAGAGTCTTTTGCCGTGGCTGACGCCTAAACCCTTGGACCCGTTTTGCTTCGATGCGGAGGGATGGTGCTTCGATTCGAGGGGCGGGATCTATGTGTACAAGGAAGGTGGGAGGAAAAGTGTCCCTGGAGGGCGTAGAATTGTGATTTGGGCGAGGGAGCGCTGTACACATAGATTGAAAAAGGGCGGAAAAGCGGGTTTTCGGGATCTATGTGTACATGAACAGGGCATTCTGTGAGGGTTTTTGTGTACACATAGACGGGAAAACAGCGAAAAATGGGGGCTGGGAATCTATGTGTACAAGGAAGGTGTGAGGAAAAGAGGCCCTGAAGGGCGTAGAATGGGAATTTGGGATTAGGGGTAATGTACACATAGAATGAGGAATGGGCCCGGGACATCTATGTGTACACGGAAATGGCATTCTGTGAGAGTATTTGTGTACACATAGACGGGAAAACGGGGGTCAGGAATCTATGTGTACACGGCGAAGCAAGGAGGGGCACAAGGAGGGCAAAAAATGAAAACGTTTGTATTTTGCAAACGAAACAAAAATCTACAAAATAATATTGCAATTATACATCCGAATACTAATTTTTGTTTCCTATCCGGCCCGGTGCTGCTGGAAGACGGCAAGGTGGTGGAGTATAAGGACGATGGTTCCCGCTCCTACCGCCGATTCTACAACCACCGCCATCCCCGCACGCTGATGGGCTATACCAAGGACGGATGGATATACTTCATGGTCGTGGACGGCCGTTTCCCCGGCCAGGGAGAAGGTATGACCATTTTCGAACTGCAGACCCTTTGCCAGGCCCTGGGCCTGTGGGAGGCCATAAACCTGGACGGCGGCGGATCATCCACAATATGGACCGTGGACTCGGGCGTGATCAATCACCCCTACGACAACCAGGTGTTCGACCACGCCGGAGAACGTACCGTTCCCAATGCGATTATCGTCAAGTAAAAGACTTGCTCAATCCACGAAAAGGGCTATCCGCGAAAGCAGGTAGTCCTTTAATTCGCTCCAGCGGTAGTAGGGGCCGTCGTAGGGCTCCAGCGAGCCGAAGCGGGCTTCCTCGCCGTTGAAAAGGAGTTTCACAAGGGGCTCTTCGCCGCTCTTGCACTTCTTGGGAGTGTAAAACACAAACTGCAGGTTCGTGCCCATACAGGAGCGGAAGGTCTGGAACACCTCGACGAGGTTGTCCGGATTGGCAGGATGCTTGTCAAAATCGTCAATGTCCATGATCATCAGAAGGGACATCACAACGTGGTCGTGGCCAAAGCGGAGATCCGCCCCGCGGCTGCCTTCTTCCAGGCGCGCATCGGCCTTGTCCATTATATCCTGGACTATGGACGAGCATGCGGTGCGGTACCTCATATACTCGCGGAGGCGCTCGTAATTGTCTATTTCCCAAAGGAGTGCATACTCCTCAGGGGTCACCAGCCCGCTGACGTCGAAGCGCTCGTCTTCCGGAAGGCTGTTCATTCCGCCTACCATCATGTACAGGTTGAAGAATACCTTGTCATAGATAGCGCGGCTTCCCACCGCCTTTTCCGGATCCTTGAACATCCGCTCAAGCACGGCTTTATAGTCGGGGAAACGGCGGAGGAAGAACTCCTCGGAGGTTTCGGCATAAGGGAACACCGTCTCCGGGCCCTTGTAGCGGAAAGGATTGTCCCCGCCCGAGTTGGGTCTTGTGGCCTGGATGTCCATTATTCCCTGGTGCGCGTAGATATCGGCCTTGGGTGCCTTTCTGGCAACTGCCGATATGAACGACGCCATGCTCACGATTGACCTTGTGGAGGGCGACGAGCACGCATCCACCTTACTGCCCTTCACGAAGGCCTTGGGGAAGGATTCCACCATTGTTCCGGCAATGTACTGATGCTGTTCCCAGCCAAGCGGGGTGAGGTCCCCCATGCGATATTCCGAACGGTCCCAGAATTCCGATATGCGGCTCAGGAGCTCCACTCCGAAGGGAGTGAGATTTCCGCATTCCGCGCCCTCACGGAGCATATCCAGGATAACGGTATAGGCCTTTGCCGTATATGCATAGCGGGAACCGTGGCGGCCGTAATGGCTGATGTAAGTGGCCTCATAGCCTTTCGGCGCAGGCGTTGCGCTCTTGGGACTCATGTCGTACACGCAGTCCAGGCCGGAGGATTTGTTCCAGTCGGCAAGCACTTCCTCGCGCACGCCGGTACGCGGGGACTGCGGAACTTCCACTATGCAGAAATGAGAGAAAAGCTTGCGCTCCCCGGCGTGGTCGTGCTTCTTGTTGCCTGTGGGATAGTTCACCACATGGGTCTGAGGGTCCCCCTGGCCGCGGACGCACATTGTGGTGGAACCGCCGCCGTCCATGTTCAGGGCATACTGCGGATGGAAATAATGCTCTATGAAGCGGGTGAGTTCCCTGGCCGACATACCCTCGCTGATACCCTTCTTGCGGCCGTCCACAGCAAACATCAGGAAGTGGCCGTCCTGTGTGACGGCAACGGCGGTACGGGGATGCCTCACGCCCTGGTGCCGCACCGGATCCTCGTAATTATACTCGTTGAACTGCTCCGCCGTGAGGGTGCTGTCCACGTAGAAGGCCCCCACCGGCTCGAAATCGTCGATGAGCATGGGAGCGCTGGTGAACATGTTGTCCCAGGTCGATGATGCATAGAAACTTCTCTGCCCGGCTATGCTCAGACCCTTTCCGTCGAAGGCTATTTTCACATTCTGCCCCGATGCGTCCGTGTACACAGCACCTTCGCTCTTCCAGTTGGGAACCGGCGTTGTCATAACCGTGTCCTTGGGCATGCAGGTGTAAAGGTGTCCGCCCACCTTCACGGCAACCGATTCGGGCTCATAGGCCGCATTCAGCGCCACAACCGCGTTTTCCCTGCGGAATACCGATGAAGTGACAACCTGCTTGTCCGACCACGTGAACCTTAGGGCATACCTGGTATTGGACATATCCCAGTCTATCACGAAAATCTCCTGGGGAGCCCCGGAAATTGAGTCCAGGCCGCGGAATTCATAATAGACGATTCCGTCGTTTATCACTGTCCTTGTCCAGGGGCCGCCTTCCTGAGGCGCTGCGGTTGCCAATGCTCCCACGAGCAGTGCGGCGAAGGCGATAAAGAAGCGTTTGATCATAGCATCGCGATTAGTACTCACAAATATAGCAATATTTTACTCAGCCGCAGGGAAAAATTGTTATATTTGTATCTCGTGACCAAAACACTAATCTGAACAATGGCTTTTTTGGATTTTTACAGAATCAGCGCTCCTTCCGCGAATAAAGTACCTGCGGAAAAGGTGGATTCAACCTACAAGCGTCTCCGTTTCCAGTCCTTCTTGGCCGGAACCTTCGGATATGCACTGTATTATGTCTGCCGCCTTTCCATGGGCGTAATGAAGCAGCCGCTCATCGACGCGGGGCTTCTGAATGCGACACAGCTGGGTATAATCGGCGCCTGCCTGTACTGGGCGTATGCCGTGAGTAAACTCATCAGCGGCTTCCTGGCCGACGGCTCGAACATCAAGCGATTCATGGCAACGGGCATCACCATTTCGGTGCTCATGAACTTCATCATGGGCATCCTTGGCGTAACCGCCCTGAACGGAGGCATCACAACCTCCATGCTGTTCGTCCTCTTCGCCATCTGCTGGGCCATCAACGGTGCCACCCAGGCAATGGGTGCTCCGCCGGCAATCATCGCCCTGTCGCGCTGGTTCCCGCTGCGCATACGAGGCACCTATTACGGATTCTTCAGCGCATCCCACAACATCGGCGAAGGTCTCTCCTTCATCTTCGTGGGCTCCATAGTGGCCGCATTCGGCTGGAAGTGGGGATTCTTCGGCGCCGCCATCGCCGGCGTTCTGGGCATCATCCTCATCCTGCTCCTCCTGCACGACACTCCGGAAAGCAAGGGCCTTCCTCCCATCGAGGTCCTGAGCGGTGAGAAACAGGAGGCGGAAACCCTCACCCCCGAACAGAAGAGGGCACAGACCAAGAAGATGCAGGCTGCCGTTATCAAGAATCCCGGCGTTTGGATTCTGGCCCTTTCCAGCGCGTTCATGTACATGAGCCGCTATGCCATCAACGAGTGGGGCGTGATCTTCCTTCAGGACACCAAGGGATATGAACTTGGCGCTGCCGCGGCAATCATCGGCATCAATCCCATATTCGGCATCATAGGCACGGTGGTTTCCGGATGGCTGTCGGACGTCCTGTTCAAAGGAGACCGCAAGTATCCGGCGTTTGTGGCCGGTATCCTGGAGGCCATTGCACTGGCACTGTTCCTGTTCGGCGGGGCATCCAAGTGGCTCAACGTTGCCGCCATGGTGCTCTTCGGCATAGCCATCGGCGTCCTCATCAGCTTCGTCGGCGGCCTTATGGCAGTGGACCTTGTTCCCCGTCAGGCCACAGGCGCCGCGCTTGGCATCGTTGGCCTTGCCTCCTATGCCGCCGCCGGTATCCAGAACGTCGTTACCGGTCTTCTTATGGACAGCGGTATGGAAGGAGTACGCGACTACACCTACGTCCGCTGGTTCTGGCTTGGTGCAGCGATAATCTCGTTCCTCCTGCCCGTTTTCAACTGGAAACGTAAACAACAACAGATTTAAAGTGACCAGATGAAACGTTTGATCCTCATTGTGGCCGGAGCCCTGGCTCTGGCCACAAGTGTTTCTGCCAAAGACAAGGACTACCAGCTGCTGTCTCCTTCCGGAGAGCTGAAAGTGGAAATCGCCGCCGGGGAGCAGCTCCGCTGGTCGATATCGGCCCGCGGAGTGCAGGTGCTCCGGCCGTCTGCCCTCTCGATGACCTTGGACGACGGCACCGTTCCGGGCCGCGCCGTGAAGGTTAAAAAAGCCGTCAGGCGCAGTGTGGACCGCAGCATCGCCCCCGCAGTATACAGACAAAGCCGGGTTCGCGACAATTACAACGAGCTCACCCTCCGGTGCAGCGGCTACAGCGTGGTTTTCCGGGCCTATGACGGCGGGGCGGCATACCGCTTCGTGGCCGACAGGAAGAAGGATTTCAAGGTTGTGGAAGAAGAGGCGGGATTCGCCCTCACAGGGCCTTATGAAGGTTTCATACCCTATTGCCGCAAGACCGGAGACAATATCGAGTGCCAGTTCTTCACCTCATTCGAGTCTGTTTACAACCGCATTCCCGTTACGGAGTGGGAAAGCGGGCGCCTTGCTTTCCTTCCGGTCACGCTGGACGCCCCCGGCGGAATGAAGCTGTGCATCACCGAGAGCGCTCTGATGAACTATCCGGGAATGTACCTTGCCAATGAAGACAAGGATACTTCCCTGGAGGCCGTTTTCGCCCCATATCCAAGAGAGATCGTCCAGGGCGGCCACAACATGCTCCAGGGTCTGGTTCAGAGCCGTGAAGGGTATATTGCCAAGGCAGGCGCGAAAGAGGCTTTCCCCTGGCGCATAGTCATCGTGAGCCGGGAAGACAAGGATCTTCTCACCTGCGACATTCCCTGGCTGCTTGGCAACGATCCGGATCCCTCGGCCGATTTCAGCTGGGTGAAGCCCGGCAAGGTGGCCTGGGACTGGTGGAACGCATGGAACCTGTACGGGGTGAACTTCGAGGCGGGAATCAACAATGACACGTATAAATACTATATCGACTTTGCCGCAAAAAGCGGAATCGAATATGTGATCCTGGACGAAGGATGGGCCGTGAACAAGAAGGCCGACCTGTTCCAGGTGATACCCGAAATCGACCTTCCCATGCTGTGCTCCTATGCGGAGAAAAAGGGCGTGGGGCTCATCCTCTGGGCCGGATACTGGGCTTTTGAAAAGGATATGGAGCGCGCCTGCCGGGAGTATTCCGCAATGGGCGTGAAGGGCTTCAAGGTGGATTTCATGGACCGTGACGACCAGCCCATGGTGGACTTCTACCGCCGTACGGCGGAAACGACCGCGAAGTATCACCTGATGATAGATTTCCACGGGGCATTCAAGCCCGCGGGCCTGCAGCGCACATATCCAAACGTGGTTAATTTCGAGGGGGTCTATGGCCTTGAGAACGCCAAGGGGCTGAAGAATTACGACATCGACCTTGTTACCTACGACGTCACCATCCCCTTTGCAAGGCTTGTGGCCGGCCCTGCCGATTACACACAGGGAGCTATGCGCAACGCCACGAAACGCAATTTCCGCTATGTGAGTTCGGAGGCCATGTCCCAGGGCACACGCTGCCGCCAGCTTGCGGAATACGTTATCTTCGACGCTCCGCTCACCATGCTATGCGACTCCCCTTCCAACTACCTTCAGGAGAAAGCTTGCCTCAAGTTCATCGCCGGGATTCCCACCACCTGGGACGAAACCGTCGGCCTTGAAGGGAAGGCCGGAGAATATGTTGCCGTGGCCAGGCGCAAGGGCGACACCTGGTATGTGGGGGCGCTCACCGGATGGGATGCGCGCGAACTCACCCTGGACCTCTCGTTCATAGGCGGCGGCTCCCCACTTATGGAAATCTTCCGCGACGGAGCCAACGCCCACCGTGCCGCCAGAGATTTCACCCAGGAGTGGAAAGACTTCCCTGCCGATGGTAAAGTTACTGTGAAAATGGCCCCGGGAGGCGGCTGGGTTGCCGTTATCCGCCAGAGCCCGGAGCCGTGGAGCAGCACGGATTCCGACTGGCCGCAGATTGGCAGGTATCAGAGCAGCAACGAGGCAATTGTAACCCGCCCCAAGGCCGTTCTTTTCGGCGATTCCATAACCCAGAACTGGGCGAAGTTCGACGCTCCCTGGCTGGAGCAGAACGGCTTCGTGGGCCGAGGGATCAGCGGCCAGACCACCATGCAGCTGCTGTCCCGCATCCGCCAGGACGTGATTGAACTCCAGCCGGATTATATGGTCCTCCTGATTGGCATCAACGACATTGCCCGCAACAACGGCTACATCGCCGTGGAGGATATCTTCAGGAATATCGTTTCCATGGTGGAACTGGCCCAGCGGAGCGAGATAATACCGGTTTTGTGCACCCTTTGCCCCGCTTCCGAGATCCGCTGGAGGAAAAGGCTCGGGAATCCCACCCCGCAGATCGTTCAGCTGAATGCGCTCATCTCCGAGTATGCCCAAACCCACGGCATCCCCCTGGTGGACTACTTCAGCGCCCTCCGCGACGATGGCGACGCCCTGGATCCCCGCTATCAGCTGGACGCCGTCCATCCGAACCTTGCCGGCTATAAAGTGATGGAGAGCGCCCTGATAGAGGTGCTTCGTGATCTTTAAGGACTTGATTTGCCTTTCGGCGCAAAGATTGTTATATTTGTGCCACTAATCTACTGGATAATGAAAAGACTCGTATTATTCGCCTTTGCAGCCATAGCTCTGCTTGCAACAGGCTGTAAGAAAGACAAGAACGACCCTGTTGCAACCTGGGACGCAAAGGAAATCACCTCCAGTTCGGCCGTGCTTTACGGTCACGTGAATTCCAAGAGCCTGAAGGACTCGAAGGAAATGGGCATAATGATTTCCAAGAGCTACAATCCGGAGGATGCCGGTAAAAAGTATCCTGCCACCATAATCGACAAGAAGAATGTTTTCAACATTAAGGTAGATAACCTGGCACCCGCAACCAAGTACTACTATGTGGCCTACGTCACCATTGGAGCCGCAAGCTATGTGGGAAAGACCAAATCATTTACCACCAAGGAATTTGAGGGCGGTGGCGGCGGACAGGTCGATGTGGACAAAAGCCCCATCAAACTGGGCCGGTGGGATGCTTACCATCAGGGGGATGATACCCATATCGATTATTGCCTGATCTTCAGCGAGAACAGTATTGTGGATCAGTACGATTTCCTTGGCGGATTTCGTTTACAGGGCACTTACACTTTTGAAAATGACCGCCTTGTGATAAACGCACAAAAATGGTGGGGTGGTGCCTATACGGAATTTCCCGACATTTATGAATATTTGGACCCTGAAACCCTGCAACCTTATAACGGCAAAGGGTGGCACGAAACAAATAACTCCTCCGATATTCAATACTTTTATGACTACTTTAGGTGGTGGTTCGACCGCGAATTCATCCTTGACTCCCCCACTACAGCCCATGGAGAAGGCGAGTTCGACGATTCTCCCACGCAGTATACCTACAAATTCAGGGAATAAAGGTGCCCGGCAGTGGCTCTACCTCCTAAAACCCGAGATGTAGCCTCTGCCGTGACAGGTACTGCACGGCTCTGAAGGATTATCAGGATTGCTGCCGGTGCCACCGCATCTGTGACATTTAGGCCCGTTCGGAGTTCTAGTTGACGAATTAGCGGCTGCAGGCTTTTTGGCTGCAGCCGGTTTTTTTGCCGCTGCAGGCTTCTTCGCAGCTGCGGGTTTCTTTGCCGCTGCAGGCTTCTTTGCCGCTGCAGGCTTCTTTGCCGCTGCAGGCTTCTGGCTCTGAGGTACATATATGGATGCCACGGCAGCATAACTGCTGGCAAATGCAGGAAGCATCATCAAGGACACAACCAAGAGATAGAACAGTTTACGCATAGTTATAGTGTTTTTTCTGCTATAATCCCAAAGGCTGCGCCAAAGATACAAAAAAACCAGGAATGGGACAAATCCCAGCCTCCTGCCAAAACCCCATCTCGTGTGCAAAATACCCCCTTTTTGCCTACGAGATGGCTCTTTTGATAGGTTTGAGAGGAAAGAGGCGGATAGGAGTGCGCAGTTTAACCGCACAGCACCTGGAACTATAAGTTATGCACAAGGTCGGACGGATTGCTTGACACCTTGTGCGCATTTCGGCCTCCTGTGCGTTCTAGTGCTCAAGGTCCCCGCAGTTTGATCCGACCTTGTGCACCGGGATACGAAAAAGCACGGGGAACTGCGTACTACAAAGAGCAAACGGCAACCCGTTAAGGCTGCCGTTAGTTTTGTGCGGATGGGGAGACTCGAACTCCCATGGGCCATCGCCCACTACCCCCTCAAAGTAGCGTGTCTACCATTTCACCACATCCGCGGTTGAGGTTTGGGACTGCAAAAGTACAAACTTTTTCCCAATCTCCAAAATTTTTTTCTTATTTAACGAAAAATAACTACCTTTGCATCCCCCACGAGATGGGGCATTACACAAACAATTAACTTAAACAGATTCACAATGGCTGTTAAAATCAGACTTCAGCGCCACGGAAAGAAGAATTTCGCATTCTTCGCCATTGTTGTGGCAGATTCACGTTCCCCGCGTGACGGACGTTTCATCGAGGAAATCGGCACCTACAACCCCAACACAAACCCTGCAACCATCGTTCTCAACAGCGACCAGGCTCTTGCATGGCTTAAGGTTGGTGCCCAGCCCACCCTCACCGCTCGCCGTATCCTCTCCTACGAAGGCGTTCTCCTTCGCAAGCACCTTGCAGAAGGTGTAGCAAAGGGTGCCCTCACCCAGGCAGAAGCAGATGCAAAGTTTGCAGCCTGGAAGCAGGAGCGCGATGCTAAGATCGAGGCCAAGAAGACCGGTCTCAAGAACGACGCTATCGCAAAGGCAAAGGCAGCAAAGGCAGCAGAGACCAAGGTAAACGAGGCCCGCGCAGAGGCCATCGCCAAGAAGCACGCTGCAGCTGAGGAAGCTGCAAAGGCAGAAGAGGCAGAGGCAGCAGAAGCACCCGCAGAAGAAACTGCAGAATAATGCAGCGGATAGCGCAAGTGCTCAAATCCAACGGGAAAGACGGTGAGCTGGTTATCGGCTTCATCGGCACGGACCCGGAAGAAATTGACATCAAGGAACCGGTGTACATCGAGGACGATGGACTGCCGGTTCCTTACTTTTTCCACTCTTTCCAGCGCCGCGGCAACACGAAGGCCATCGTGCGCATCACCGGGGTGAACAGCCTGGACGATGCGGAAGAGCTCGTGGGCCGCAGTATCTATGCAGATTGGGAATACGACAATGCCGATGAAAGCTTCGAAGGCTGGATCCTTGCCGATGCAACGGGGGCCAACGTGGGCACCATCGACTCGTATGAAGACATCCCCGGCAATCTCTGCATCAACGTTACCACACCACGCGGAACGGTGCTGGTACCGCTCCACGAAGAGCTGATAATAAGCGCGGATCCGGATGCACGCGTTCTCACGATGCACCTCCCAGACGGCATTCTGGAGCTCTAAATCTCGGTTTCGGCAATCCTGCGGAGAAGATACGCCCGCAGTTCGCTCCATTTGTAATACGGGCCTCCTTCAAGGCCTTTTATTTTGGCCTCCCTCTCGTTGTAGTAGAACTTGACGAGGGGTTCGCGGCCGCGCCTGCGGTAGAACACCATCTGGATGTTGGAGCCCATGCACAGATGCTCGAAGCTTTGCCATCCTTCTTCCGCTGCGGCATCGGCATTGAAGCGGTCTCCAATGCCCTCCAGGCCGATGAGGCCGGCCAGCGGCATTATTCCGGTGTCGTGGCCGAAGCGGAGGTCCGCTGCCGTGGTACTGCCGGATTGAAGGGCTTCATCGGCACGGTCTATTATGTCCTGGACCAGGCCTCGCGCCGCCCAGATTACGTTGCCGCCGAATTCTTCGGAATTGCCCATTATCATGTAGCTGCGCGCATTGTAGCAGCGATACAGGGCGATGAGTTCATCGACAGTGAAAAAGCGCCTGTAGATGTCGGCATCGGGCGTTTCAGTGCACTGGCGCATGCCGCCGAAGGCATAGACCTGATACATGAGCGTGAGCGAATCGGGCGCTACTTGAAGAGGATCGCCGCGGAAAATGGACTCGATGAACCTGCGCGGGTTCACGGTGGCCTTTTCCATCGAATCCTTCACTGCACGGGCGGCCTTGAGGATGGTTCTGCTGTCGTAGTAGTCGTGCGAGAGCAGGTTCAGTACTTTGTCGCCCGTTATGAAGTCGAACACCAGACGCGGGGCCATGTCGTCCAAGCTGGAGGTGAAATTGGCCATGCTCAGGAGGCAGCGGGGAATGTTGCTGGACTGCACGTGCACCTGAGTGCGCCTGCGGCTGCGCCACACAGAGGGGAAATGCCTGTACATCCTTTCGGCAATGGCCCTGTGCTCCCTGCCGCCCCTTTCGGTGAGTTCTCCCACCATCTCCACATGGTCCTCGTGGATTGCCCACACCATGCGGTAAAGCTCCTCCCCTTCGCTCGTGAGGATACCCAGCTCGTGCGCCTTGGACAGATACTCGAAGGATTTTTCCGCCGTGGACGATGTACCCCTTCGCGAACCGTGCCTTCCGTAATGGCTCACATAGAATGGCTTGTAGCCCCTTGGCACCCGAGTCTCCTCCCCTGGCCTGTATTCGTATGAGTGATGCACTCCGGCAGCCCTGTCGGGGTTTTCACGGATAAGGTCCTGGTAGGACTGGGCGCTGAGCGACGTGCAAAATAGCAGCGCAATGAGGGTGTGAAGAAGTGTTCGCATAATGTGCAAAGATAAGAAAAAAGACTTTCTTTTCCTCTCGTCCATGATTTAGCAATTTGTAAGGCAGAGTCCAAAGAGTTCGTAGTAACAATCCCTCGAAAAGAGCACCATGTGAACGCACCAACCTCGGGGGAAACGCACCAACCTCGGGGGAATAACGCACCAACCTCGGGGGAATAACGCACCAACCTCGACAAAGGTGCACCGAGTGTCCAAGAAGCAACAGGATATCATTAATTTTTGCTCTATACCGTGCTCTGCACAAGAAATCATGGATAGGCTTGGCATTCAGAATCAATCTCGAAGCAGGAAAAGATATATCCAAACTTTGATTGATGCGGGGCAACTGGAGCGGACTATTCCAGAGAATCCAAACGACCCAAACCAAAAATACCGGCGAGTTTGGAAATAATCATCATGAGGTCACGCGAGCTCACGTGGCCTTATTTTTTGGTGTCGCGGTGATGCGGACTATCAGTCCGTGGTGGATTCCGCAAAGGATGAAGCAATGGCCAAATTTAATGATTTGTTATAATGCTTTTATTTGGCCAATCTCGCCCGCCACACGCCGTATTTGGCCAAATAGCGACACTTTATTTGGCCAAATCAGATCTTTTTTATACCTTTATGGCCAAATAAAGACAAGTATGATCGGACGGAAAAGAGAAATAGAACTCCTTCAGGAGGCTATCGAAAAGCCCAGGGCACAGTTTATTACAATATATGGCAGGCGGAGAGTTGGGAAAACATTCCTTGTGAATGAGTTTTTCCAGAATAAATATGCCTTCAAACACACCGCCATATCTCCCTTTGAGGACAAGAATAAGAAGTTTAAACGCAATATATTAAAACTTCAGCTTCAAGAATTTCATTATTCTCTGCGAAACTTCGGCCTATCTCCAGAAGAACCCATACCAACTAATTGGTTCGCAGCATTTCATCTCCTGCAAAGCCTGCTCGAGAGTAAGGATGATGGAAGTAACTTAGTTATCTTTATTGACGAGTTACCCTGGATGGATACACCGAGATCCAATTTCATGTCTGCTTTTGAGCATTTCGCAAATGACTGGGTCTTGGCCAGAAAAAATGCACGACTGGTTGTGTGCGGAAGCGCCACATCCTGGATTCTGGATAAACTCTTGAATAACCAGGGCGGGCTATATGGGCGGGTTACCCTCCCCATATTCGTGGAACCCTTTACACTGAAAGAATGCCGGGAATTCTTCCGCGAAGGTGGATATGCAATGGACGAATATGACATAGTTCTGACATATATGGCATTCGGCGGCATACCATATTATCTGGATCTATTCAGACGAGGGCTAAGTGTTCCGCAGAACTTCGATGCTATACTCTATGGGCGAAAGGCTCCGCTTCGTGATGAATTCAATAAACTCTTTTCTTCTCAATTTGCCAATCCTGACGAATTGCAGCACATTGTGACGATTCTTGCAGGGAAAAGATCCGGTTATACTAGAGACGAAATTGCAGCTAAAGGAGGTTTTACCTCTGGCGGTGGCCTCACACGTCTTTTGAAGGCACTGTCAAATAGCTCACTCATCACGCCATATGTTCCGTTCGGAGAGGATGTGACGAAATACCGCCTAACAGACCCTTTCTGCGTCTTTTACTTAAAGCATGTCAAAGACAACCAAGACGCAACAACCTACTGGCAATCATTCTACAACTCTCCTGCTGCATCTAACTGGGCAGGACACGCCTTCGAGGATGTGTGTTTCGCACATATCCGTCAAATTAAGAATGCCCTAGGCATTGGGGATGTTATCACTAACGAGTCGTCTTGGATTGTTCCCGGAACAGAAAATGCTAAGGGTATGCAGATAGACCTTGTCATAGACCGCGCCGACCGTAAAATATGCCTGTGCGAAATGAAATTCAGACAGGGAGAGTATTCAATCGATAATGAGTACGCAACAAAAATCCAAAGCAGAGTTAACCGTACAATGGAAATAACACAATACGGAAAGCCTGTCATCTCCGTACTTATCACCACTTATGGACTTCATCGGAATGAGTACTCCGGAAAAATCCAGAAAGTTATAACAATGGATGATTTATTTCAATGACCTCAGTCCATTGAACGTTGCGTGATCCAAGTCCGGGAGCGGGCCCACAAAGCGGAGGGAACCGCCAAATCGTATCATTATCGTAACACCGACTTATATAACAAAAAAAATCAACCACCCGTAAGTGATTGATTTTCAATTTGTGGAGGTAGTCGGATTCGAACCGGCGACCCCATGCTTGCAAAGCATGTGCTCTACCAGCTGAGCTATACCCCCATGCTTTTGGTAGGCCCTGGCAGAGTTGAACTGCCGACCTCTACATTATCAGTGTAGCGCTCTAACCAACTGAGCTAAGAGCCTGTATAATAATGAAAGACTAAAAGCATTTTGGTCAAACCTGTACCACGCTGCGTCCTTTCTGGTCACGGAACGCGCTCCAAAAAGGAGGTGTTCCAGCCACACCTTCCGGTACGGCTACCTTGTTACGACTTAGCCCCAATTACCTGTTTCGCCCTAGGCCGCTCCTCTCGGTCACGGACTTCAG